>Ga0209034_10000141_pt1 | contig 35732 bp, 34 predicted proteins | sample MarorgKNORR_S2LV_2_FD_188219 | JGI IMG/M metagenome (GOLD analysis project Ga0209034, IMG submission 188219) | Marine microbial communities from the Southern Atlantic Ocean, analyzing organic carbon cycling - 250m_A/KNORR_S2/LV (SPAdes) (version 2) | ecosystem: Environmental > Aquatic > Marine... | reverse complement strand
ATAGAAACGTTTCCTTGAGTTGATCCGGTCTTAAACTGGTCAACAACAGCGTCTAAAACTTTTTGGCCTAAACCAGGTTTGGCAACCCGCCTTGACTGCAATACATAATTCGGCATAACAACCTCCGTTTTAATTGATTAGAGGCGGAGAATAACATCTAAGTTATTTTCATGCCAAGTCGTATCATTTATCCCTTTTTTAATAGAACATAAAAGATATATTCACCAGACCTGATTCTGTAATATTCCCGAAGGTAAATAAATCCCCGTTTTAGAAAAAAACTGGAGGGATTGAAAAAGCAGGAGGATATAGAACCATTAGTAACTAACTTTCTTTGAATCTGACCAAGTCTAGAAAGCCTGTGGATTTAAGATCCCTTTCAGCTATGTATCTCATGTAGGTCCGTAAAAACGACTTCACTTCAGTCAAACCGTCGGGATACGAAGATGCTTCCCTTGAACCAAGTGCTACACCGAGTGACCTTTGAAAAAATCGAAGCAGACTAAGGGCATAGACGGAAACTATCCAAGATTGCTCTGTGCCATGGATGTCAACACAAGAAGGACACAAGATGCCTCCAGCAACCGGATCAAAAATATGATCAGATCTTTTCAAAGAATTACGACATTCTACGCAATTTACAAACTCTGGCAAAAATCCAGACACATGCAACAGTCTGAACTCAAACCATAATATCCAGAATTCACGGTGGTCTAAGTTATCCAAATTCGATAAAGTTTCCAGCAATATGTCAAATAACCGTGTATTTGGGGATTTGTCTTCTCCAAAGGTATCCACCAACTCTGCTATATAGATACCTTCAGCAATCGCAGTCAAATCTTCTCTCAGATTTTTGAATGAATCGATCACCACACATTCATTAACATTATCGAGGCTTCTTCCTCTGCTAATAGAAGTCTGGACATGATTAAGGATCTCTAGACTACCTCCAAATTTACTGCCTGGCCGCCTAACCCCCCGGGCTACCGCTGCAACTTTCCCTACGGAGCGGGTGTAGAAAGTAATAATACGATTGGTCTCACCAATTGGCATTTGCTTTAGAACAACTGCTTTTGTCCTGTAAACTCGATTACTTGTCATCGGTCTGCCCTACCCGATAAAGTCATTTAAAAATTTTGGCGACCTTCTATGGCCCTACCTAATGTCGCTTCATCGGCATACTCCAAGTCGCCACCAACAGGAAGACCTCTGGCAGGTCTTGTTATTTTAATACCGGATGGCTCTATAAGCCTGTGAATGAACATGGAGGTAGCTTCCCCTTCCAAATTGGGATTAGTAGCCATTATGATTTCGGTAACCTCAGAATCCATAAGACGTTGTAACAGCGGTTTTACTTTTAAATCGTCCGGTCCAATCCCATTAATCGGTGAAATAACACCGTGAAGAACGTGGTATAGCCCATCATATGTAGATGTTTTTTCCAAAGCCATGACATCCAGAGGCTGCTCGACTACACAAATCTTGCTTTGATCCCTCGTTGAGTCTAGACAGATGTTACAGGGATCACTTTCTGTTATGTGGAAGCATTTGGAACATAGAGTTATACGAGTTTTCACTGAAAGAATGGCAGAGGCTAAGTTTTCTGCCTGTTCTTCTGGCATTCTGATAAGGTGATAAGTCAGTCTTTGTGCTGACTTGGGACCCACACCTGGAAGCCTACTGAACTCTTCGATAAGCCTCTGAACCGGAGGAGCCCCGCTGGAATATTCCATATTCAAACTAGGTTAACCCCGGTATATTTAGGCCTCCGGTTATAGCACCCATCTTGGAAGAAGCTAATTCTTGAGCCTTCTCAATACCGCCGTTTACTGCGGACAATACAAGATCCTGGAGAATTTCAACATCCTCAGGATCTACCGCATCTGGATCTATTACTATCGACTCCACAATCATTTTTCCCGATACAACAACTTTTACAGCCCCACCTCCAGAAGAAAACTCTACCTTCGCAGCCTCTATTTCCTGTTGAGCTTGTAGCATTTGCTTTTGCAGTTGCTGAGCCTGTTTCATCATATTACGATTCATTTTTAACCCTTACTCCTTTCTTCTACTATCCTTGCTCCAAGCGCCTGTGCTGCCCGAACCAGATGGCTTTGTTGCGAAACAGGGCCTGGTACAGACTTTAATTCACTGTTAGCTAATTCCACACTAATTTTATACTTTTTACCAAGAACTTTTTCTACGACGCTTTCAAACTGCCCGTTTACCAAAGGGTCTTCAATTTCACTGTTAATTCTATCCAAGTGAGAACTATGTAAGAAGGTTAGAACTAAGGTATCCCCTCTGAGTTCACGTTCCTTACATCCACGAAGTAAGGCTCCAAGGTTAAATCTTTTCCCTGTCTGTCTTAAAGAACGCAGCAACTCATTCCAATTTTCATCGATTGTGCCGCCACCAACGGCTGCTGTTGTAGGTAAAGCAACAGCAGCATCGCTTGATACCTCTTGTCCCCGGTCACCCGGTTCTTTTGAGGCTGGTGATGCAGCTCTAGGGGTTGGCTTTACCTCAACAGATTCAGTTTTATTACGATCCTGAGGTTTTTTATCGACTGGGGCAGCAGGAGCTACATTGGAAAGGACCGTAGGCTGAGCCACTGGAGGAGCTTTAGTTACTGTGTTTGTAACTGCCACAGTTTGGCTTGAAGGCTTTTCTTGAGAGGCCAAAATCGACTCCATTACAGCAATTTCAAGAGATAATGCTGGATTCAAAAGATCTTTGAAGTCAACCGCTGCCATGATTTTCGCTATTTGAACCAATCTTTCAATACTGAATTTATCAGCAATCCCAACCAGTCGCTCTTTTAGTGAATCTCCAAATTCGGACCCGTTACTCGCTTGAGATTTCAATAAAATCATCACCCGGGTTATTTCCATAAGACTAGAATGAACTTGTGAAGGTTCCATACCATCTTTAATCAAATCCCCAAGCCTGATCAAACTACCTTTTATATCCTTGTCTGCGATAGCCTCTAGCAAATCTGCTGGTAGTGACTCATCTGTGAGATTAAGTAGTTTTCTTACAGCCTCTTCTGTAACAGGCTGTTCTACTGAAACCATTACTTGTTCTAGAATATTTTCTGCATCCCGTAAACTCCCGGTAGATTTTCGAGCGACCAAACTCAATGCTTCATCGTCTATCTCTATTTCTTCTTCTAAACTAAGTTTTTTTAGTTTACTGACAACATCCTCTGCAGGGACTCGACGGAAATCAAAACGTTGGCACCTCGAAATTATAGTTAACGGTACTTTATGAACATCCGTAGTGGCCAAGATCAGAATTGCATGAGGGGGAGGCTCTTCTAAAGTCTTCAATAGTGCATTGAAAGCTTCTTGAGTGAGCATATGAACTTCGTCGATTATATAAACTTTGAATTTGGCTTCAGCAGGGCTGTAATGTATTTTTTCGGTCAAATCTCGAACATCTGCTATTCGGCGATTACTAGCTGCGTCTATCTCGATTAGGTCAAGCGCTCTTCCTTGATTAACAGCGGTGCACATATGGCAAGTGTCATCCGGTTCCCCATTGACTGGAGACAAACAATTTACCGCCTTGGCCAATATCCTAGCCGTACTTGTTTTTCCAGTACCTCTGGGACCACAAAACATATATGCGTGAGATACCCTATCGGTTAGTACAGCTTGCCGAAGAGTTTGTGCTACATGATCTTGTCCGACCAACTCGGACAAAGTCCCTGGTCTCCATTTTCTGTATAGTGCCTCAGCCATTGATGATCTTCACTCAGCCATAATCTCTTTTTCTAGGGATTCCATTTCTTTTCTATCCTCGGTCTCCACGTGATCGTAACCCAATAAATGTAAAAATCCATGAACTACAAGGAATTTCAATTCTTGTGATATTTCGACATTGTTTTCTAAGGCTTGTCTTTCAACCTGGGGCAAAGATATGACAACTTCGCCTATCTGATCGGTAAAATCAGCAGGAATTATAAATTCTTCTGATGAGAGACCAATCCGCCCATCCTCTTCACTGCCATAATACTCTCCTTCGTGTTGATTTGAGAAGGAGAGAACATCTGTTACTTCATCAAGCCCGCGGTACTTTTCGTTTAGATTCTTTATATTTTCATCGTCTGTAATGAAAATACTGGCTTCACCTGTATAGATATGGCACCTATTCAAGGTCTGTTTTCCAATTTCGACCAAAGATGGAATTAACGTTTGAATATCAAACCCGTCATCGCAATGACAGTTCAACACAATAGCATCTTCCAATTAATTCACACCTTAATTGAACCTATATGAATCTCTCTACTTACATTCACACAGCAATATAAAAAAGCAGTGACGGTAAACCTAGCAGATTGCTACAACTGATCCGTACTGATTAGATCGGACCAGATATGTCGAACCTCCGTGCATAAATTCAACTTCGAACCCTGGTACAGGAGCAGTATCTTCATCCGAAGCATCTGAGCACCCTAAATTGGCCCCACTCCATTCTTTTGCCTTTTGAGATACAAAAGTCAGGTCTGGTTGGTCCACCTTTAGCTCAGCAGCTAACGACCAGGCCGCTGACACTTCAGCGCATTTGGAACCGGAATCATCATTAAGGTTACTGGAAGAGGATCCTTCAGTAGTCGAATCAGATACAACTAGAGTCGCATCATCAACACCTGTTCTCATTTCTTCAAAAAGCCTTCCAAAACCTTCAACTGGCATGACTACGGTAGTCCCACTTCCCAAAATATATTTGAATGATTCCAGAGATCTCTGGAACGAGTAGAATTCAGGGTCCTGTTCAAGTGCCTCAGCAAATATACGTGTCGCTTCCGCCTCTCCACACCCACTTATAATCTGACTATCTCTAGTCGCGTTCGCCAGAATGATTGTCGCTTTTCTATCTGCATCAGCCCTTACTTGCGCATCAATTTCTGCACCTTCAGCTCTTTCTTTATCAGCCTTTCGCTGCCTTTCAGCCTGCATTCGAGCATAAACACTGTCAGCAATCTCCCCAGGGAAGTCTGCCCTTTTTATACGAACATCTTCTACCTCGATTCCAAATTCTAGTAATTTTGGTGTAACCGCTACTTTCACATTATCCATCATCAAATCTCTTTGAGTGGTGATGATTTCGGACTGATTGTAAATACCAATTTCTCGCCTTAGTTCTGAAGAAATGATGTCAACTGCTCTGTCGGTCGCACGTTGCTCATCTCCCAGACGTTCCTTGAAAACTCTAGGGTCTACAATTCGTCCCCTAGCATAAACGTCAATAATAAGTCGTTTTTTATCCTTCGTTAAAAGGGAATCTGGTGGTGCATCAAAAATCAAAAGTCTTTTTTCAAATTTGGTCACCTGATCAATAAAAGGTGTTTTAATTCTTAAACCAGGGCTCGTTATTTCACTTTTGATCTGTCCAAATCGGGTAACAATGCCTACTTCTGTTTCACTGACTGTGAAGAATATTTGAGGCACCATAATAGCCATCACTATGATCAATGCTACTAACAGTATGGAAATTAATTTCATAGTGTTTCTACTCCTGCCCACCCGATACTGGGACCGGCACAATGTTTCCGCCAGTATCTGGATTCACTAATATGACTTCATCAGGGTTACCCAATATCTTTCCTATTCCGGGAAGTATCTCTTCCATTGCCTCAAGGTAAAGACGCTTTCGGGTGACATCCTTTGATTTATTATATTCTCGCTGTATAGCTAGAAAGCTTTCTGCTTCTCCCACCGCCACTGCTATGTCTTTTTGTCTAGTACCTTCTGCATTTTGCAATGCTTTCGCCGCTTGCCCTCGGGCTTGCGGTAAAACGCTTTCTTTATAGGCATCTGCCAGATTTATTATCCTAGCCTTATCTTCTTTAGCTCTTACCACATCATCAAAGGCATCTTTAACTTGTTCAGGAGCGAAAACATAAAGTAGCTTTACTTCTCTAATCCTTATACCACTTTGGTATTGATCCAATATCCCTTGAAGTTTCGATTTAGTCTCTATCTGTATCACTTCTTTATTCTCAGTGAGGACATCGTCTATAGGCCTACTACCCACTATTTGTCTTAAAGAAGTTTCGGTGGCGTCTTTCAATGTAAATGCATCTGGAGAGACAACTTTATAAAGGTAATCTTCAAGATTCTTTATGTCGTACTGCACTAAAAGCTGAACATCAACTATATTGGGGGCTTCACCAGGAGCGCCCTGCTCATCAGGATCTCCCGTGATCATAAGTGACTCGTCGAGCACAGGGGTTCCAGCTCTAACTCCTAGCTCCAGTCGACGAATCTCATCTACACTCACTATGTCTCTCGCCCCTACCGGACCAGGCCACCACCACTGAAGACCTGTTCCTTTTGTATCAGAGTATTGGCCAAACATTCTCACCGCAGCCTGCTCTCCTGGTTGCACAGAGAAAAAACCTGTTGCAAACCATCCAATCAAACCCAACACAATTATCCCGACAATCACATAAGGCACAGTATTAGAGCCCTTGCCACCCCCATTGGAGGAACCGCCCGAACCACCAAATATACCTTTTATCTTGGCAATAATTTGTTCTATATTGACATCTGGTTCTTCTTGTCTGTACATGATTCCTCACAAGTCATAAAGGGAATTTGATATAAGTAATTTTAGCATAGTAACCTCATCTAAAAGGCTAAATATATCCAAATTAACCTTCAAATGGTCAAGATCAAATAAATCATTTAATGCTTAATAAAAACCATTTGAAACGGCTTTTTTACTTGAAAAGATTCAGGAATCTATCCTCGTAATATGAGTAAACTCCCCATTTATCTAATTCGGCCTTGAGAGCCTCAGGACTCCCACCTTTCTTTACAGATACAAACATTCCTTCAATTTGGTTTGCTGCCGCTGCAGGTATGCCACCTGAGGTCATTTGCGGTTCCATGAGACCTGCGCCTCTCATTTCTCTGCTGTTGAAAGAAACGGATGAAGCGGTGAACTCATAAATAAACTTGAGCAAAGCTACGTCCCAAAACTCGTCTACACCTGATATCACGACAGAAAGATCATTTTTCTTATCTTTAAGCTCTTTAGATATGCGATGCGCAATTTCATTCGGGTTACCGCTAAGTATTTCCAATCCTTTAGGCTCATTGTTGTATTGGTACATTATTCCTGGACTATTGGGACCATACATTTGGGCAACCTGATCAAAATAATGATAGGCATCTTCACTGAACCCATTCAAATTCATAGCATAGGTTGGTGTAATTAAGGTAGGTTGTTCGGCTTTTACCTTGCCACTCCGAACCACTCCTTCCAATTCCTTTTTTTGGGAATTTATAGCGGTGTACAACGGTTCAGTAACAACAAAGTACTCTATATTTGTTATTCCGAAAGTAGCTAAATGCTGTTTCGGATATTTCACTACATAGGTCTGCTCTACCGCTTTATGCCAGTCCGAAGATAAACTCATTTATTTCACACCTAGAGAACACATAAATAAACCCAATAAGTATATCAACTACCGATTCATTTCCTGCGGGAATAAATTAACAAAGGAGGTATTAACAGTAATAACATGGAATAATCAGTGGACTGATTTGTACCGCCGTATCGATTACATCCTGAAGATTTTGTCACTTCAGCATTTTTAGTTTCTGGAGTCGAGGTTACATCCAATACATTCGCAACGACGGAATCATCATTCTCAGTTGAGGCGATTGAAATGGAGCCAGCCTGTGGGGTCAGCGAAAATAATCCTACGGTAGGTCTGGGAATAGGAGTAGGCAGTTCATTTTCTGACAAATCAGGCTCGTATTTAGGAGCCCCTATATAGCTTCTCCAATCATTCTCCAAGCTCAGTTTATCAATGCCATATACATATTCAATTGCATCATCCAAATTCATTCCTGATTTGTGTTCAGTCAGCAAAGTGAGCATCTTATCTGGACCATATTTTAAAATCATAAATTCAACTATTGAACTGGCAGCTCCATAAAAAATAATCACGTCTTCCGGATTACCAGGTCGGTTTTTCATTGAGGTGATGGGCATCAATCTATCTGCATGGACAGCAAAATCTAGCGCCACATCGTATGAAAAACTGGGTGATACATTGCCAAATTCAGCCAAACCTTCATTTAGCCAGGATGGAACACTACTAAAAACACTATCGCCGGCTCTGTGTACCAAGATATGTGTCACTTCATGCGAAGCCGTACCTCTGGACATTCTCCCACCTCCCAAAACCAACAAAGTACCAATATCTGGGTAGGCCTGTCCTTCCGTTATTAGTTCACTTCTTATAGTCGAGCTACTTGGAGGTAAAGCTCCCAACATCTCTGCAACATTGTTGTACATTGTGACTCTTATTGGGTCTCCTTGCACGTCACCAAATACAGGTTCCATCATATAGAGGGTCTGATTCATAGCATCTAAGATATCTTCAGCTCTACTTTTCACTGGTCCGTGGTAGGCAACGGAAATGGTACCCGATTCTATTTCATCCCATTTAAACCTTGTATCTTCATAAACCAAATAATTATTTTCAGAGTTAATTACATCTCCGGATTCATTTGAAACAGTGAAACTGTACTCAACGATTGTGCCAGGTGGAATATATTTGGCACCTGTGTTTGTCTTCCAAAACAAAACACCTTTAACTTTTGGCCCTGTATCGAACTCCAAATATTCATAAACCCCTGAAACCTGCTGACCAATCCTGAAGTTCACCGCTATTTCATTAATTGGTTTAGTTGAACTGGCAACAATTTCAAACCTAATCCCTTCTGGAAATTCACTTTTAGCTGAAAACGACTCAATTTCGATATCCGAACCCATCGCTTCCACAGTCTCTACTTGCCATTGAAAAAAAATGTGCGCTGCTATACCCACAAAAACAAAGCATAAAAGTACATAGGCCCTTGAGTTCAATCCTAAGATTCCCCTTCATGGGCTTGAGATATGGCATTCTTCAGATGATCAAGCAACATTTGTTCGTTTGCAGCTCCTGTGAAACTGTATTTCTCATTAATTACCGTCAAAGGTACACCTCTGACCTGGTATGAGTTTCCCATATCAGGGAATTCTTGAACTTCAATTACCTCTGCCACTACTTTCTCAGTAAATGCTGCCATCGCGTGTGCCAAACTGGCTACACCTGGGCAATAAGGTCAATTCGGCGTAACGAAAGTTTTAATTAGGACTTCGTCAGTCAATGTTTGCAGGAAAGCTTTTGTTTCTTCAGCCAATTTTGGTTCTCCCGAAGAAACATTTACCAATGCCTCCATCAAAACAGGAAATTCTGTACCCGCGGGTATTCCAAGGTACCTGATATTCGTTTCGTCTTCCCTCGACACCAAAAAGGACGGAATCCGTGAGATACCACAGCGAGCAGCCTCTTCGGCATCCTTTTGGATATCTAATTTTTTAAATTTAATCAAATCGGATGTTTCGCTGACTTCTTTTAAAAGTTGTTCAGTGGGTGCACACGTTTCACATTCACGCCCAGGAACGACAAGTCCTCCCAGATCACTTTGTGTGAATAGGGTCAAATTCACCTCGTTAACCAATTCATTTTCGAACCGGTTTCTGACAAATTCCCTATCTGAATCGTTTAGTATTTGCATTTCCACCTCTCTAACCTATAACTGCCTAGAAGAGTGAATAAGTCTTTGCACAGTTGTAAAAAGACCTAACACTGTTAACAAAATTAACACCATTATCATCACAAAGGGAACCCAGTGAGCAATCACTAGTCCGATAGATATGACAGCAACTCTTTCAGGACGTGTCATAATTCCAACTTTACATTCAATTCCAAGACCCTCAGCTCGGGACCTCAAATAACTAACCATAATTGACCCAACAAATGCAGTGTAGGTCATTATTTGAGCTAAAGCGCAGGAATCAAATCCATCCAATTGCTTAAATGGCAATACAGAATTATCAACACAGTCACCAAGCGAATAGTAAATTAGCAATCCTAGTAGTACCAAAGCTTCCTGAAGACGGTCGGCTACAGAATCAAACATTGCACCAAATTTTGAATCCAACCCTTTCTTCCGGGCCAGACCTCCATCAATTAGGTCCAAAGCACCTCCCAAGGCAACTATTATTCCTCCGGCCCAGAAATTACCGATCGATATAAAAAAAGCAGCTATACCAACAACTAGCAATCCGAGCAGCGTCACCATGTTTGGGGTAAAACCCATACTGTCAAATAATGATGACAGTGGTTCTTCATAATATTTAAGAAGCGCTTTTCGTAAACCTTCTCTAGTAATCATATTTTCACTCTATTGGTAAATAATCCATCATCAGATATTTCTGAGCCTATTACTATCTAGGATACTAGTAAAAGACAAATAATAATTCAGAATCCTTTCAGTCACCACAGACCAATCAAACAATTCTGATTTTTTTCGGCCATGCCTACCCATTTGGTTCCTCATTTGTTTATCGCCAATTAAGATAGCCAATTTTTCAGAAAGATCAATAGAATCACCAGCTCTAAATAAAAAAGCCTCCTCTTCACCGAGAAGAGATGCATATCCATCTATTCGGGAGGCCACGATTGGTAAGCCTGCTGACATGGCCTCAAGAAGTACAATACCAAAGCTTTCTTGGCCCGTCGCCGGCGAACAAAAAATGTCAGCTGTTTTTAAATATCTAAGCTTTTGTTCATGGGTGACTGAGCCCACAAAAAGTACATCATCTGGATTTCTCTCTCCCAAAATTCTCTGAGATTCTGAATCCATTTCACCTGTCCCTACGACGATGAGTCTAATATGCGGAAATTTCCATTTCAGATCACAAAAAGACGATAACAAGTATCTCAAACCTTTCCTTTTCTCGAGTCTACCAAGGAACAAAATATTTACCTTGCCATCTAACAATTGTTCATACGGTTTGACTGAATGGATTTCATTTACATCTATACCGTTGGGAATCACTTCATATTTGGATGGCAAATATTTTTGAACATAGGATTTGGCGGGCTCTGAAACCGCAATTCTTCCATCTAACCTACGAAAATATTTTTGTAACAACCAATCGGGCACTATTTTATAAAGATTAGAACCTTCAAATGAATGAAATGTTCCGATCTTAATCGGACCATTCTCGAGACTTTTAGAGAGGATGCTAAGAGTTAATGCTCCGGCAAATGGTTCATGCAAATGCACGACATCATATCTTCCCTGTCTTATTAGATTCCTGAGATGTTCGGCAAGCCAAACCGAGAAAGAGATCCTCGCCAAGGAGCCGCCTGTTGGTATTGTTACTGAGGAGCCCATCTGGATTAGATTGGGAATCGAATTATCATACCCAGCAGAGGCCGGGGCAATAATACTAGTAACAACCCCATTGTTTTCTAAATTAGCGCTTAAATTCTGAACATGGGCACTCACGCCACCAGGAAAAGCGACATCATAGGGGCAAACTAAGGCAACCTTCAGAGGTCTTTTCATATCACCTCTTCTGTTAAATAATCACGACCCTGTTATATCAACCCTGTGCTGATTCTTCTCCAGCTATAAAATCTTCAACTAGCTGTCTGGCTTCATCATCGGTGTATTGAATAAGCGGGGATTTCATGAAATATGATGATGGAGCAGTGATAGGACCACTAATCCCTCTATCTTTTGCTATTTTGGCACACCTTACAGCATCTATAACCACACCCGCCGAGTTAGGGCTGTCCCAAACCTCTAATTTAAGCTCCATGTTTAGAGGCACATCCCCGAAAGTTTTACCTTCCATCCTGATATAGCACCATTTACGATCCGTAAGCCAGGGTACGTAATCACTCGGGCCGACATGAACATCCCGGTCCGGAATAAATTCATCAACTTGAGATGTAACTGACTGAGTTTTAGAAATCTTTTTCGAATCAAGTCGATCTCGATCAAGCATATTCATAAAATCGGTATTACCACCAAAATTCAACTGATATGTTCTTTGGAGTTCTACCCCTCTGTCCATAAATAGTCTTGTTAGCACGCGGTGCGTGATGGTTGCACCTACCTGAGATTTAATATCATCCCCAATGATTGGTGCTCCAGCTTCTCTGAATCTATTTTGCCAATAATCATTCTCTCCACTAGCGATGAAAACAGGTATGCAATTTATAAAACCGCAACCAGCTTGCAAGACTTGTTCAACATACCACTTTGTAGCTTCTTCAGAACCAACTGGGAGATAATTAATTACGACATCAACCTCACGTTCCTTCAGAATGGCGGCGACATCGTCAGTTCCTCCCTCAGCCTTCGTTATAACCTCTGAGGTATAGCGGCCTATACCATCGTGTGTCATCCCTCGCTGAACTATCACTCCAGTTTCTTCTACATCTTGAAATTTCACTGTGTTATTCGGCCCAGCAAAGATGGCTTCTGATAGATCTTTACCAACTTTATCAGCATCAACATCAAACGCCGCGACCACCTTTATGTCCCCTATACCGTATTCTCCGAGAACAGGGTGCATCAGGCCTGGAACAGTATCACTTGGGCCTACATCAGCATATTTAGCCACTCCCTGTATCAAGGAAGAAGCACAATTACCTACTCCGATTATTGCAACTTTTATCTCAGGCACAACTAATAAGACTCCTCATAATGTTTTTAGAGTGAATTTAAATTTTGCTTACTTAAAGATTCGACTCATTTTATATTGCTCAAACAAAGAAAAATTTTAGCATTGTGGAAGCAATATTAACAATACAACATTTATAATGTTTGAAGCACCAACTTCTACGTGGTAGCATCCCTGCGGAATACCACATTTTGAATCCCAGAGGATCTTCCTTGAATCTAGCTAAATTTCTCTCAAAACGCACGCCATTCTTTTATGGCTGGCTTATTTTAGGCACATCTGGATCAACTCAAATTGTCAGAAATGCCGCCGCCAGCTTGACCCTTGCAGTATTCATGTATCCAATGGCTGAAGATCTAGGTTGGAGCCGCACTGTGTTAGCTGGAGCGGTAAGCGTGGGCGGTCTAGCCTCCACATTCATATCCCCGGCTATTGGCTGGTTGATTGACAGATATGGAGCCAGAACGGTACTCACATCTAGCATCATGATATTAGGTGTATCTACATTCTTAACTGGATGGGCTACTGTCCCCATAGCTTTCTATATTACCTACGGAATCGGCAGAATCATTTTCAGCAGTCCCGTGCAAATTGGTTCATCTGTGGTGGTTTCCAGATGGTTCATAAAAAAACGTGGACGGGCAAACGGCATACTTACATTTTGCCATTCGATAGGGATGACTGGCTTCCCCTTAATGGCTTCCATTTTGATAGGAATATACGGCTGGCAAGTGGCCTGGCATCTCTTGGGTGTCGGTGTATGGGTTATAGCCTTACTTCCAGTGTTTCTATTTTTAGCAGAAACACCAGAATCTGTGGGATTGTTACCAGATGGGGAAAATGAGTCCCTCCTAGAAAATGAAACTGTTAAACCTGCCGCTGAGAAGGAAGAAGTTAACTGGACGTTAAGGGAAGCTTTAAAAACTGTGGCTTTATGGCAGTTGGCAATAGCTGGAGGTTTGCTTTTCATAATCCATTCTGGAACCAATACTCATATGGCAGCTTTTTTCCAAGATGCAGGTTTAACTTCTAATCAAGCTGCGGCGGCAGTCAGCCTGAATGCCATATTTACCGGACTTGGAGGCCTAGGTTGGGGTTGGGCGATAGAAAAAATAAAGGCAAGGTATTGCTATGCAATGGTCGCTGCCGTAATGAGCGTGTGTGCTATTTTGTTTAGTACCGCTGACAGTGTCACAGAAGCGTGGATATATGCCTCATTATTTGGTACCGCCCTTGGGGGAATGCTGGTTGTGCCATCAGTAGCTATGGCAGATTATTTCGGTCGAGGATCCCTAGGGACTATAAGAGGATTCACCGAACCATTCGTATCCTTCAGTCAGGCAATTGGAGCTTTGCTTTCTGGAATAATTTTTGATCTCACAGGAAGTTACAACTACGCGTTCTACACTCTTGCTGTAGTCGCCATCATAGCGATCTTACTCACCATTACGGCCACTGTACCTATTCATAGAGATAATAAAAAAGGGTGACATAGCCACCCTTTTTTATTATTAATTAGCTGACTTATATCAGCCCGAACCTGGACCCCTGCCCATTGAATAGGGTTGCCATCTCTTAAGTCCGGAGTCTGCCAGTACAGCTGGGTTCACACAGCTTCTCGGCCATCGTCCTGTCAGAACCAAAGAAAGTTCCTTACCTACTCGTCTCCTAGTCTCAGGTGCCATCCTCTGGGAAGCGGACGCCACATGGGGTGTCGATATAACATTTTCCATATGGAGCAATGGGTTTTCAGGATCTGGTGGTTCCTGTTCAAACACATCTAGGCCAGCGCCAGCTATCCATTTTTGCTCAAGTGCCTTTATCAAAGCCTCCTCGTCTACCGTGGGGCCTCTTCCATTGTTGATGAACAAAGCAGTGGGTTTCATAGCCTTAAACTGAGGTTCACTCATCAAATGAAAGGCATCCGCAGTTGAAGGAGCATGCATAGACACAATGTCCGACATACTCAGCATCTCTTCAAGAGTACTAATCGGTTGTACTCCATATTCCGTCATCGATAATTCCTCTATGTAAGGATCATATGCAATCAGTCTCAACCCAAAAGCCTTTGCCCTAATTGAAACCGCCTTGGCCACATGCCCGAAGGAAATAAGACCTAATGTTTGTCCCCATAATCGGGGAAATTCTGAAAGAAGTGGACGACCCTCAGACCATCTATTCTCTCGCACCATTTGATCCATAACATTTAGCCTTCGAAATGAAGCAAGCAGCAGCATCAAGGTATGGTCCGCTACCTCCTCAATAAAAGTATCCGGAACATTCGTCACTGGAATACCTTTAGCTGTTGCTGCGTTTACGTCTACCGTATCGGCCCCAACACTACCAAGTGAAATAACCTTGCAGTTGTCCAATGCATCGATAATTTTCTTGGTTATTGGACGGCCCCTAGCAATGACGGCATCTGCGTCTTTGGCAGACGCTATAAACTCATCCTCCGAAGCAGCATCAATCTCTACTATTTCTGCGTCAATGGAATCAAGTGATTCTCTCTCCAGCAAATATTGGCCATCCGCCAAATCAAAAGTAACACCAGCTGGCTTTTGTGTCACAACCTTGTATTTTGCCATAAGTTTTCTCTCCCCTATCGTTACTACTTCGTCAACATCACACGCCAACGAAGGGCGTACAGGATATGAAATATTTTAATAAGTGTCCAGCGACCTCTTGAAAAAGTTTTCAGGAATTAAATATCCTTTAAGTATTTATCAGTCACAAATACATCAAAATATCGCAATCGGATTAACTGGGGAACCAGTCGTATTAGTTAATTTGAGTGGACCTATATTTAGTGAAAATTCCCATTGTTTTCTTATATCGCACTCTCTAGCTAGATCATCTAAATTGGCATTATCCAAAATCCACAACCCCATAGCGACTATTCCTACCTGATGAATAGGCTGGATTACATTTGGATATGGGGCTGGCATTACGTCATTTCCTGTATCCGTTCCTAGCATTGCAATATTCCGGTCATGAAAAAGGGGAAGGCAAGCAGCGTGGCATGCGGTGGAGCCTTCTTCTCTGAAATCGACAGGCCCTTCAACATTTCTTCTATGGTATTGCCCGGTCCGAATCAACAGTACATCCCCTTCGGCAATTTCAAATCCACATTCCTGTTCGGCTTTCAGGATATCTTCAGGCATTACCCCTTCACCTCTCTCAAGCCATTCAATTCCTCTTATTTTGGGAACATCTACTAAAATCCCTCGTGTAACGATACCGTCTCCCGCTAGCTCAACCGATTCTGTAGTGGCCCCTAAATTTGTAGATACCAAATGCGCAGGTCTTCCGTTGTACATTTTTCCTTCCCAGAAAAAGTGAGCCAAGCTATCAATGTGCGTTACCGTATAACCATGAAAAACCATCCCTATGTAATCTGTAGCCGCCTGACTAACTCTACTTGTGACTTTATCGCCTGAAGACCAACCTTCCCCACTTTCAACCATGTAATGAACGGCAGGTCCTACAGCATCGGGAGAAGGTTCGAATATCAAAGGTCTGGCACAGGAAACAGTAAAACCTTCTTTTATTAACCGAACGGACTGTAATGTTTTCTTTGCTGTCAGGAAATTTAAGGTGCCCTTTTGGTCGTCCTCACCCCATCTACCCCAATTGCTCAATGTGTCAAAATAAGATAAGACTTCTTTTTCAGTCGGAGTGTCAGTCATTATTTTCTCCTAGGATATCCCGTTTTATTCCTTATTATTTGGAATGATCTGGTGTGTCTCATTAACCACAATCCCTCCATACAAAGCAGTGTCTATTTAAAAGCTTAGGCCCTATAATACTCGCTCATGCAACACATTGATTTCATCACCAAAATATTTTGTTAACGAAGATTCTAGAAAGCCGGTTTTTAGCCGCGCTCCAATACAGAGACTATAGAATTCTGTGGACAGGAAATATGAGTGCCAGTGCCGCAGCCTGGGCTTTAATTGTCGCTCGTGGATGGATAGTTTGGGAAATGTCAGGGTCATCCTTATATGTCGGGCTTGTTACTTTCTTGGCAATGATTCCCAGAGTTGTGATTCCACCTTTTACAGGGTACTTAGCCGATAGATACGAGAGGCGAAAGGTGATGGCTTCTATCTACGGACTCAATTTGGCCCATACTTTGTTTCTTGCAGGCCTGCTGGCTTTTGGCCACCTAGAAATGTGGCATCTTATGGTACTAGCCTTCGTAAATGGCGCTGCCCGATCTGCACAAATGCCTGTGGGACAGGCATTGGTGCCCAACCTTGTCCCTAAGGAAAAGTTACTTAATGCCATAGCCTTAAACCAAGCAACCATGCATGGGTCGAGACTACTGGGTCCCTTAACCATCTTACCGCTGCTCGAAGGAACCCGAATAGAATGGGCTTTCCTAACTTGTTCGGCTTTCTATGTAATCAGCCTTATCCAGGCCTTGCGGATAAGAACAGCCAGTTCTGGTTCAATGGATAAGAGCAAGGGATTTTTTTCCAATTTCGGGCAAGGCATCCCATATGTTTACAAGCATCCTATTCTTAAATTGATTGTGCTCATGGCATTTTTCCACTGTGGCTTCACAATGTCATTCGAAGCTGTCCTACCAGTCCTGTCAGTAGAAAGATTCAATGCAACAGGAGGGGGCGACTTCAGCCTTATGATGATGTCTATTGGAGGAGGGGCACTCATCAGCTTAATATGGCTGTCTGGGGTAACTAGTGAAACAACCAAAGGTAAATTATTCCTAAACTTGGGGGTAGTAAGCGGACTTGCGCCGATCCTCCTGGCTTTTTCACCAAACATATACTTCGCAATCGGAAGCGCAGCATTAATGGGAGCATCCCAGGCTGGGTACATGACCCTAACTCATACCATGATTCAAATAGTGACAGATGATTCCGTTAGAGGACGTGTTGGAGCTGTATATTCGGTTCATATCGGAGGAATCATGGCTTCGATGAACCTAGCAAACGGAGCCATGTCAGATTTATCTTTCCTGAGGATTGACCTTTTGAATGGATTGAGGGTTCTTCTACCGGCAGATACCATGCTAACCATAGGAGGGATTCTATTTATAGTCTCCGTTTTTATCAGTTGGTTTGTAATTTCGATGCGCAAAATTTACCAATCAGGTATTCCTCAGACGATCGAAAATAACGCATAGGATTTCGACCTAAAGCAAAATCAGCACCTACTAACCACAAGGTCTTTTGCAACCTCGTGCAGTGCCTCTAAAGGAAGGGCCGATGGGGAAACCAGCTCACACTGCTTGGAGGCCGCCGCCACAGCGAACCTGCATGAAGATTCCATATCCCACCCTTGGCTATGCCCAAAAAGAAAACCAGCTGATAAAACTGCGCCTGCTCCATTGGCATCTATCAAATCAATTGATGGGGCCTGTACAGAAAATGAGTCTAAATTGGATTTCCATAAACACCCATCTTCAGATCCTGTGAAAATAACTCCTTCCACACCTTGGCCAAGTAACTTCTCACAGGTTTCATACTTTTTATGGGTGTTAGTGGTCTGATCTGGAGTGCACTGGACCCAAGTGGCTAGGGCAACCAGCTCTGAAATTGAATGAGAATTCAAATATTGATCTTCTATATTAATAAGGACAGGCAACCCCTGATTCACTGCTTCCTTAATAGCCGGCAAATTGTATGGATAATCGTACCAATCTGCATAAACACATTTAGCATTTTTCATAATGGCCGTGTCAGCTTCCTGAAGAGTCTTTAGCAGATCTTCTCTCCTGTCCCAGAAATATGTACGCCCTCCTTTAGAATCTGATATGACAATCTCATAAGGAGTTCTCAAGTTTTTATCTTTTATAAATCGGCCCATAACACCCATCGACTCTAACTCGTCGAAAACATTGTTTCCGGCCACATCATCTCCCAACTTATTGCACACCAGCCCACTGCCCAAACCCCATTTTTTGACGCAACAGGCGACTATAGAGGCATCGTCTGATATAAAGTCGGCCCTATAATTCCATTTGGCCCCGGTGTTCCAGTCTGGGATATTCTCAACCACATAAACCTCCGCAGGAGTCAGCATACCCACGCACACGACTTCAACAGTTTCCTGTTTGGCTCGGTTAATGTTTGTCATTCGAGTTGGCATTTATCATCCACCTGTTGAATTTCAAGATTCGAAGGTTAACATGTTAAATAAATAGACTACAAACCAGTGCCTTTAGATAGTAAAATCTGAAGCAAACCATTCAAATTATTCGTAAGAATATTAATCACCATGATCGCTATAGTTCTTTCATCAATATCCGCAGTCTTGGCAGCCATTGTTGTTTTTATCATTGTTTATTACGCAATTGAAACAAGAAGACAAGGGTTCAAAATATTTTGGCAAAAACTTGAATACTTTTCTTCTGTGATATCAGTTGATGAAGAGAAGGTGTCTTTCCGGCCCCGAGGGAAAGATATCTCGAATGGCCAACTAGACAATATCGGGCTTGTCGGTCGGACAGGTTCACTCGCATTGTCGGGACCATACACCATAGAAGACGGCATTATTACCAGGCAAATACTTTCCCGCAATGGCTTTTTAGAAAAAGGAGCTTGGGTCAGGACAAGTCTTTTTGTTCATGAAGAAAACCCCAAAGCCAATCTTGATCTCAATTACCATGATGTTTCATTTGAATCAGAACTTGGAACCCTTACAGGATGGCATATTCCTGAAGATACTAATCACTGGATTATTGGAATTCATGGACACAGATCATATAGAACTGAAACCATGAGGTTCGTGCCGACTTTCCAAAAATGTGGACTGAATGTTCTCTTGTCTGATTATAGAAACGATGAAAATGCACCTATCGACAAGGGTGGCTATCATATGTTTGGCCTAACCGAATGGCCTGATTTAGAGAGCGCGGTAAATTTTTGTAAGGCAAATGGAGCTGAGAAAATATTCTTAATGGGACATAGCATGGGCGGCGCAATACTAATGAAATATTTGCTAGAGTCACCAACAGCATCAATTATAAGTGGAGCAATATTGGAATCTCCTGCCTTGGATCTTAACAAGATTATTGAAATGAAAGCGGCGGAAATTCCTTTGTTACCGCGTGGTGCCGAATATCCTGTAAAAAAATTGGTGTCACGTATGGTTGGTTTGAGGTGGGAAGATTTGAACTACCTAAAAAGAACTGAAGAATTATCTACCCCGATGCTATTGATACACAGCCAAGCAGATGAGACAGTACCTGTATCCTTGAGCGATCAACTTGCCACCCAAAGACCCGACATAGTCACATACCTTCGTCTCGAAAATGCACTACATGCTGCCGCTTGGAACACTGACAAAGAGGTTGTTGAATCCTCGATCGGTACGTTCATATCGCAAAACATTAACAATTAATTTGAAGTTTCTTGGGTTAATGACCTCGATGGGTAATTCTACTGAACTGGATCCACAAGACGGTAATTTAATGCTATTTCCGAATAGATAAGAGTGATACAAATTATTAGGAGGGTCCAGATAATTAATGATATTGAATGATGTCCAATCCAAAATAAATAAAACGAATATTGCAGCCTACGAAAAGCCGGATTCAATTGAGAAATTGGGCCAGCTAATCAGTAACCAGTCAAAAAATGGAAACAAAATATGTCCATCTGGAAAACTCCACTCAATGGGAGGTCAGCAATTTATCACAGATGGAATGGTCATAAGTAACGAATACTTCCAGAAAATCCAAAACTTGCATCCTATTTCTAAAACCGTACAGGTGGGATCAGGAGTCACCTGGTCAATGCTGACTGAGCGGCTTGCTGCTATCCAGAAATCCGAACAAACACCCCTCTCAATAATACAAAAACAAACAGGAGCAGATGAGCTATCTTTAGGAGGAGCTATTTCTTCAAACATTCACGGGAGAGTTTTATGTAGAAAACCAATCGTGGATGACGTGATTTCATTTGATATCACCACCCCTGACGGCAAGCATTTTCATTGTGACAGAAACAATAATTCTGAATTATTCAGTCTCGCTATAGGCGGTTACGGATTATTTGGATTTATCGATTCAATCCAATTAAAGCTAACCGAAAGACAGCGCCTTGTAAGAGAAGTTGCAGAAATTTCCATTGAAGAAGTCCTCCCTTTTCTAGAAAGCAAAATAACTGAAGGAGCAGAGTTTGGAGATTTCCAATACATGACGGACGAAAGGTCTAATGATTTCTTATCCAAGGGAATCGTATCGGTGTATTCACCAACAGAAAATGCCAATATAGCAACTAAGGAAAGTGTTGGATTATCGACGGGTGATTGGAAACATCTATATCTTCTTGCTCACACTGACAAAGGTAAAGCTTATACGGAATACCTCAAGCATTATCTTCAAACAAATGGACAGCAATACTGGTCCGATGAACATCAATTTAGTCCATATTTACCAGACGCCGGGGACATGCTAAATAAATTTCTAAGCTGGGACGTCTATAAAACTCTGATGATAACTGAGTTATATGTTCCTAAAGACAATTTTGTGCAGTTCATGCGATCCATAAAAAAGGTTCTATCATCAAACGATGCAAACCTTATATACGGCACAGTGAGATTAATTGAGAAAGAATCAGAATCTTTTCTAAGATGGGCCAAAAAGGATTATGTATGTATCATTTTCAACCTTCTAATTGAACATAATAAGGAAGGGCTGATCAAGGCCAAAGAACAATTTCAGGCCCTTATAGACGAGGCCTTATCAAACAACGGCAACTTTTATCTCACGTATCACAGATGGGCATCCAAAGAACAGGTTGAAACGGGCTACCCAGAATTTGAAGATTTCCTCCAAGCCAAGGATAAATGGGACCCGCAAAACATCTTCACCAGTGACTGGCACCAGCACTATAAAAAATTATTTTCCTAAACCTGTATGTTATATTGCCCGAATCAACCGACTATGAATTGAGGTAACCATGGCCAAATTAAAAGGAACCGGGATGCTCGCTGTCTGGAGTGAAGTATCCGAAGAGCACGAAGAAGAATTCAATGAGTGGTATAACCAAGAACACATAGCGGAAAGATTGTCAGTTCCGGGGGTTTTAAGTGCGGCTCGCTACGAAGCTGTGAAAAGTGGCCCGAAACATTTAGCGGTATATGAATTAGAACACTCTTCTGTTATGCAATCCCCAGAATATGCCGCACTGAAAAGTAATCCAACCGAATGGTCAAAACGAATGTCACCGGACGTTATAGGAACCAAATACATCAGAAACGTATATGAAATGATATTCCCAACAGAGCTGACAGAGGAAATAGCTTTAAGCCCTATGGCACCAGCTTTACAAGTTGGGCGAATGAATATTCCTAGCAACACAGAAAATGAATGGAACAATTGGTACAACAAAATTTACGTCCCGAATTACGAAACGGTTAATGGTGTAATCCGAGGACGCCGCTATAAAGTGGTAGAAGGTTCACCCAAATACATGACATTTTATGAATTAGAATCGGTCAACGCTTCGCAGACTGAGGAGTGGCGAAAACAACAAACAGCCCATCCTGACAACGAAAGGATGCGAGAAGAAATGCAGCATGAGTCAGATTCCCCTGGTATTTGGGTCAAAACTTTTGAACTTTAGATATAAACATTTAGGATACACAACTAAATTCCAAGGACACCATTAATCCAGTGGAATGGATGTGGTTTTCATTGGCGAGTGCCTTTACCTTTGCACTTGTGTCAGTACTAGACAAATTACTGATATCAAAGCATGTTGATAACGCTAAGGTATTCATAGTCACTGTTGGGGTAGCACAAATCTGCCTTGGGTTCATAGCCATTCCCATGTCCGTGTTTGCCGGGATGAACTTAGATACTGTGATCATCGTAATCTTTTCTGGCATATCCTCTGGCATGTACCTCGTTATTATGTTCCAAATAATGGAATCACAGGACGTATCACGGGTCGCCCCCGTGGTGTCCACTTACCCTGTTTTTGTAGCGATAATGGCATTTTTCTTCCTAGGGGAAGCGGTCACAATTTATTCCTTGATCTGTATATTAATAACGGTGTTTGGAGCAGCTTTAGTATCGCTTTCCCCTTCAGGGGGAGGAAGCCTATCCAGAGCTGATATTAAGGCGATGCTACTTCTCTTTTTTGCCAGCACTCTTTTTGGGCTTAGTCAATTCCTAGCTAAAATAATTGCAGATGATGTCGATATGTGGACACAGTATATGATCCGAGGAGTGTCTGGAGGACTTACATGTTTTTCGCTAATACTGCTGCCAGGAGTTCTAAATGGGGTTGTATCCATTTTCCGGAAACCGAAATCCTTAGTACTCATCGGGTTTACAGAAGGATTTCTAGTTTTCTTCGCAATCTTGTTTTTCTTCCTAGCTATATATGCAGGAGAAATTTACATGGTGTCGACGGTTATGGCCAGCAGGCCTATATTTGTCTTTGGGATAGGCCTTATCCTCAGCCTACCAATGTTAAAACTATTAAATGAACCATTAAACGGGAGAGTTCTGGCTGTCAGGGCATCAGGAACTTTATTAACAGTGTTAGGGGTTGCTGGAGTCTCACTTTTGTAACAACTACATCAAACCAGTGCGTTTTCCCCAGTTATATGTCGGCCAATTATGAGAGTGTGTACGTCCCTCGTGCCTTCGTAGGTATCGACTGTTTCCAGATTCAACATATGCCTTATGACACCGTAGTCTAGTGTGATTCCACTGCCTCCAAGAACTTCTCGTGCGCTCCTAGCTGCTTTCAAAGCAGAGCGAACATTCTCTCTTTTTGCAACTGAAACGTGGTTGTAATCCATCGTTCCTGCATCTTTCATTTCCCCCAACCGCCAGGCCAATAACAATCCCTGCGTATGATCTGTAACCATATCTACCAATTTGTCTTGAACCAGTTGTCTGGAGGCAATTGGCTTCCCGAAAGTGCTTCTTGCCTTAGAGAATCTAAGAGCATCTTCATAGACGCTTTCAAGGGCGCCAAGGGCACCCCATGCGATACCGTAACGCGCCTGAGTTAAACACGACAGAGGAGCTGACAGACCGTTAGATTCTGGCAAAATACTAGTAGCAGGCACTCTGACGTCTTCCAGCACCAGTTCACTGGTCACTGATGCTCGCATGCTCATCTTGTGCTCTATCTTATTTGCAGTGAATCCGGGTGTATCCGTAGGAACTAGAAATCCTCTCACCGTGTCTGTCTCATCTTTGGCCCAAACTAAGGCCACATCCGCAATATTTCCGTTGGTAATCCACATTTTCGTACCGTTTAGTATGTAGGATTCACCATCTTTCTTCGCGTTTGTCTTCATTGCCCCCGGATCGGAACCACCATCATGCTCGGTAAGTCCGAAACATCCAATCGTATTACCTTTAGCCATTTCGGGTAGATATTTTTTCTTTTGATCTTCAGAGCCGTATCGATATATAGGATACATAACCAAGGCGCTCTGAACACTAGCGAAGCTTCTAAGACCCGAATCTATTCTTTCGAGTTCATACATGATGAGGCCATACGATTTGTTGTTGACCCCAGGGCAACCATACTCCGCAGGTAGATTAGACCCCAAGAATCCCATTTCCCCAAACTCAGGTACCAAATGCTTGGGAAATTCACCTGACTCCCACCAATCCTTTACACCAGGCATTACTTCACTATCAAGGTAATCCCTAGCCGAATTTTGAATCTGTCTATCTTCCGTGGAAAGAAGTTCAGTTACGTTGTAGTAATCTAGCATTTGGAATCCTCATTTGTCCCTGTTTTCCGTTAACAGGGTAGATATAAAATTTTTGTGAATATAGTATGTCGTTGTATGGAACTATTTTCCACCCTAAGTAATAAATTTGTTGAAGAACCCCTAATTGAACAACCTGCCTAAATCAGATCGAAAAATAATTAGAGCCTGGTGTATGTATGACTGGGCGAATTCCGGTTATGCTACAAGTGGATTAGCCGCATTTTTCCCAGTCTACTATGTTTTGCTGTTCAAAGATGCCTTAGGAGAAGAAGCTGTTTTATGGGGCATAAATTTCACGGGAAGCTCATCTTGGAGTGTAGGGCTAGCAATTTCCACTTTAGTAGTGGCGATTTCAAGTCCGATCTTAGGGGTAATTGCCGATAGGATTCCAATCAAGAAAACTTTGTTATGGGCCTACACCATAGCAGGATCGCTGTTTGCGGTGCTAGGTTTTTTCTCCGCATACACATCCCATCCGTGGGCCTGGCTATTAGGAACTTTCATATTGGGTAATATTGGTTTCGCCGGAGGGCTAGTAATTTACAATTCATTTCTTCCTCATATAGCCCCAAGACACTTATTAGATGAAGTTAGCAGTCGTGGATATGCCTTTGGTTATGTCGGGGGTGGCCTGCTGCTATTAGGTCACGTCGTTGTCTTGGTACTAACTTCTCAAAGTGATCACTCTGATTTGATATTGAGGCTATGTATCGCTTCAGTCGGTTTATGGTGGTTTGGATGGTCTCTTTGGGCTTTGAAAGCAATACCTGAACCTGTAATTTTTAATAAAATTGAGGGCCTCACAATATCTGGAGCACCGAGAGTTGCTCTTTCAGAGCTAAGTAAAACATTTAGAGAGCTAATGCAGTTCAGAGTCATCCTCATTTATCTCGCGGCATATCTGCTCTTCAACGATGGCATTCAAACGGTAATGGGAATCGCTACTGCCTTTGCAACTGATGCTTTGAAAATTGATCAAATGTTCATAATATTATCCCTTTTAATAATTCAGTTTGTTGCCGCACCATCAGCAATGGGATTCAGCAAACTTGCATCGATCTGGAATACCAAAAAATCTTTATATATAGCTCTGGCTGGTTGGATCGTAATAGTCCTATTCGGCGTTGCAATTATTCCGTTAGAACCAAATAAACATACTGATTTCGACTATCAACTCACATATAACGAAACAAAATCTAAGTACTTGATTGAAAAATTACCAGATTTATCCGACTCTAAAGTAGATACCGCTTGGGGGATTGAAATTGGTGACTTGGAGATAGAGCAATCACTTTCTATCACCGCTGCTAAAACCTTGGTGGAAAAGGTTGACACTTCTGATAATTCTCAGTACAGCATCTCTATATCTGGTGGTAATCTGGATGGCGTTAGTAATATCGGTAGGTATCACAGATCTAAACTGGGAGATGGAGCTTTAGACTGGTGGCCTGACTTAATACGAAACTCCCTTTGGATTCCGTTAGGATTAACGGCAGAGCTCCAATGGATAATTCTTGGAATCTCAGTAGGACTTGTAATGGGCGGAAGTCAGGCTTTAGCCAGAAGTTTGTTTGCCCAAATTACGCCTGAAACCCGTAGCGGTGAATTCTTTTCCTTCTTTGGATTTATGAGTCGCGCGTCTTCAGTATTCGGGCCTATGCTTTATGTCGTTGTCACTGCAATGTTTGACACCAGGATGGCAGTTGCATCAATTTTATCCATAATAATCGCTGGCACAGGTATTCTGAAATGGGTAGATGTAGAGAAAGGGGTGATAGTAGCCCAAGAGGAAGATCAAAAACAGCGAGCTAACTCATAGTTCTAGGTGGCGTCCTCAAAGTACTTTTTTGCTTGTGAGGGCCAATCTACTGTAATCCCCAACACTTCGTGATCTGAAACAAGGTCTAAATCATTAACAGAATTGGCTCCCCACACTCCTACATGCAAAGAATTGGATTTAGCCAGATCCATCAATTCTGAAGACAAAAAATTTATGTTGGGAAACAAACCTTTTATTTGATTATCCACACAAAAATCTATGTCATCTCCAGACGGTTTAATTACCAGCAAACCGTGGCCGATGGTAGGCATGGCGCGAGCTGACAAACTAACCTGGGTACGATTGAAGGAAATTATTGAGGCACCTGGAATATCAAGTTTTCCGGTTGAAAACTTGGGGATTAAATCGTAAAGATTCAATAGATCTTTAAGTTTAGTGACCAAGTCTTCTTCTAGTGACTTTATCTCTATAAACACGTGAGATTTACTACTGTACTTTGAGAGGAATTGGTCCAGACTTGGAACTTTTTGACTGGGGTAGGAAGTTTCATCGGTCCCTTGAAACCAAGACCCCGCGTCAAGTTTGCTAATTTCTTGGAATGACATAGATTTCAAAAAACCACTTCCGTCTGTGGTCCTGTCTACCTCCTCATCATGCATAACCACTAAAACTCCGTCCGCGGAAAGATGGACGTCCAGCTCTAATAAACTAAAGCCGTTATCTATCGCATGGTCAAAACTACTAATTGTGTTTTCAGGTCTTTCAGCCGAAAAACCTCTATGGGCGATAATAAAGGGATGGGCCAAAGTATCTCCTCATTGTTCCTATTAACCAAAAACACAACATATAATAAAATTATATTCGATCAAATGATATGCCAACGTAGCTCAGTGGTAGAGCAGCTCTTTCGTAAAGAGCAGGTCGTCGGTTCAATCCCGACCGTTGGCTCCATTAATTCGTAGCTAAATCTCATCCTTTCCAACATCTCTGAATATTTTCGATGTCAAAGTTTCAGGGTCTTCTGAATTCGTTCTGAAATGCCGAGTTCAAATTGATACCCATCTTATGCAATATTGGCTCTCAATTTTATTAGGTATATGAGATCATTAATATCCAAGTAATTTCCGAGAGGACATAAATCAATGCTACCAGCCGAAAAAATCAGAAATATCACCATAATTGCCCATGTTGACCATGGCAAAACAACCTTGGTGGACGCTTTACTAAAACAAAACAACACTTTCAGTGAGCGTGAAGACCCCGGTGAATTGATAATGGATAGCAACCCTCTTGAAAGAGAAAAAGGCATAACTATCCTGGCCAAAAACACCTCTATTATATTTAATGGCACAAAGATAAATATCATAGATACACCAGGACACGCTGACTTCAGTGGAGAAGTTGAGAGAGTCATGAATATGGCCGATGGATGCATCCTGCTGGTGGATTCTGTTGACGGCCCAATGCCACAGACAAGATATGTCCTACAGCAAGCCTTGAGTTATGGGTTAACTCCTATTGTGGTAATAAACAAAATAGACCGATCAGAACGAAGACCACAAGAAGTTCAAGAAGAAATTGACGATTTGTTTTTAGAGTTAGCCACCGAAGAATCTCAGCTCGATTATCCAATATTTTTCGCATCTGCCAAGGATGGCTATGCTGTTAAAAACATAGAAGATCCTCCTGTAGACATCAGCCCCCTTATCGAAGCAATTGTCGATAATGTACCTGCACCTACTGGAGACCCCATTAAACCACTGAAAATATTGGTCACTGCCTTGGACCATGATGATTACGCCGGGCAAATAGTGATCGGAAAGATATCTCAGGGAAATGTGTCTGGCAAAGCTCAAGCTTCTGTTATCTCTTTGGAAGGAAAAATCTCCAATCACACAGTTGAAACAGCCTTCATTTATGACGGTATGAAAAGAAGCAGAATTGACAAGGCAGGAACTGGTGAGATTGTTGCACTTACGGGATTGTCTGACGTCAACATTGGCGATACTATCTCTGACCCAATCGATCCCACGCCGTTGCCTCCAATTAAAGTTGACGAACCAACTGTAAAAATGACATTCGGTGTTAACACATCCCCATTCATGGGAAAGGAAGGGACTCACCATACTTCAAGAGAGCTCCTAAAAAGGCTTAGCGACGAATTGCGTACAAACGTAGGTTTACGCGTCGAGCCGACGGATAACACTGACGAATTTAACGTTAGTGGAAGAGGTGAATTGCATCTCTCTGTCCTAGCAGAAACAATGAGGCGTGAAGGCTACGAATTTCAAGTCTCACAGGCTCAGCCAATATTCAAAACCATCGATGGCAAAGTGCACGAACCTTTTGAGTCACTACACATTGAAACTAATGAAGAATACTACGGTGTGCTAACAGAGAATTTGAACCGGCGTTTAGGGATATTAGAGGACGTAATCAACGACGGTACCGGCAATTTAAGATTAAAGTTCATAGTGCCAACCAGAGGTCTTATTGGGTTTAGATCTTTTTTCCAGAACGCCACACATGGAGATGGGATTATGTCCAGCCGTTTCGCGGAATACAAAAGAAAAGAAGGTCAAGTCAGAAGATCTAGTCAAGGATTTCTTGTGGCTTCTGAAGCAGGGGAATCAGTGGCATTCGGACTAATAAACTCACAAGAGCGTGGCAAGAATCTTATCGACAGCGGCATACAAGTTTATGAAGGAATGATAGTTGGCCTGAATTCGAGGGCATCTGATCTAGTTGTAAATGTTTGCAAGGAAAAGAAATTAACTAATATGAGGTCTTCAACGGCAGACATCACAGTTAAACTGATAAAACCCCAAATCCTTTCCCTTGAAGAATCTTTAGACATCATATCTGATGATGAATTAATTGAAATCACCCCAAAAAATTTAAGGCTCAGGAAAAGAATACTTTCAGGAAATGCTCGCCACCGACAATTGAAAAGGTCTCAGAAAACCAATACGGGCTAAGGGATAATGCATTCTTTCACTCCCACTCAGTTAGCATTGATATCGGAGCCCCATGTGGCTCAGTTTGTAACTTTAATGAAAGATGGATCGCCCCAAATAAGTCCAGTCTGGATTGACACTGATGGTGTCAATTTACTGATTAATACGGCGACCGGACGACTGAAGACCAGTAACATAAAAAGAGATTCTCGTGTGGCGGTGGCAGTGTTTGATCCAAAAGACCCCTACGCCAGAGTTGTTAACGTGACTGGAATAGTAACCAACATAACGACTTCCGGTGCTGTCGACCATATAAACAGGCTGTCTGAGAAATACACAGGGAAGGCAACGTATCAAGGACACAATAACCAGGAAGCGAGATTAATCGTTACAATAAAACCCACCCGAATAACGGGGAATTAATTCCTTATTCCTAAAATCCCTTGTAAAGCTTACTCATCGACAAGTCAATAATCTCGAAAGGGACACCGCTATCAGACATAGTTTTTTCAGCCGCAGCCGTTACGAGCATTTTTCCTCCCTTACCAACAACCTTCCCGTCAATCATTATTGGTAATCCATCAACAAATGACATAGTAGGTTTCCCTGAATTTGGATCTATGATTGTGATATCCGCGTCTGCCCCTTCTGAAAAATGTCCTTTACCCAAAAGACCCAACATCCTAGAAGGCGTCCAGGACAACTTATTCGCCATGTCACTTGGACTTAACGCCCCGAATTTAACCAGTGCCATAGTCGATTGAATTGCGACGTTGCGCGGATGGGAACCGCCATCTGTACTAACTGCATCTACTACAAAATCTCCGCTTTCATCTTTTGCAGTGGTTAAATGGTACGCTGAAGCTGGCAGGTTTACAGGGAAACTCATACCTACCATAGTCTTGGATTTATTATATATTTCCAATGCTTCTTTACCATCAACATAAGATATGGCGCCTGATTTAACAGCAATTACCGAAGCATAGCCATCCTTTATTGCCTCTCTCATGCCATCAATAGTCGGTTCATAACCTCTCGCTGCTAAACAATTTCTAGGTACATTCGCTATAACGTTTCCAGATTTGTCGCATGCACCATTGGTCCCGTTAGCCACGGCATGATAGACCTCTGTATTTATTTGACCCTTCAACGTTTTCATAATGTTTATTGCCTCTTGGCACTCGTCAACGGGATCTTTAACAACACCTCGGCAGTAAGAGTTCACATGGCATACGTGCATTCGGCCTTTCTCTACGATTCCCGGAACTTCCCGAAGGCCACCTAGGTGACTACCTGAATCTTTTGAACCAATATGAAAGGCTATATAAGCCCCTTGTGCGTTGGCTTCTCTTACAATTTGCGATGTAGTTTCAGGCGAAAACGGATGGTAGCCGCCCAACATTTTCAGCCCTATACAACCCTGTCTTAAGGCATCAGACACGGTAGAGGCTATTTCACCTTTCGAAGGTTGGTCAGAAGGTATGGTAAGACCCGGAATTAAAGCAAATTGACCCGCCACATTAAGACCTGCACCGTTTCTTTTAATTCCATCAATCATATTCTTCCCAGTGCCGCCCATATCCACGACAGTCGTAGTGCCTGCCTTGGCCAACATTCCATAACCAAGAGAAGGGTCCACATCACGGGATATTCCAGCAACATGGGCATGGGTATCTATTTGACCAGGAATGATCCACTTTCCCTCAACATCGGTTACTTGTGAAGAAGGAACTTCAAATCTGGATTTAGAAACTTTGTATATTTTTCCGTTCTTTACAACAAGGTCAGCAACCGCATCAAATTTGTTGGCAGGATCAATAACTCTAGCACCACGCAATACGAAACTGTCTTGATTCATAATCTCACTATTCCTGTCAGTAAAATATATTCTCCAGACATATAGTAAACTACCTTTAGTAACCTGACAGAAATAGGATTTTTACCATGCGAATAGGAGCAGTTTTCCCTCAAACCGAGGCAGGCACAGATATAGGTGCCGTAACGGATTACATCCAAAATGTAGAATCTTTGGGGTTTGATCATGTCTTGGCCTTCGACCATGTATTAGGGGCTAACGCTTCCAGCCGGCCTGGCTGGTCAGGTGCATACCAGCACACAGATTCTTTTTACGAACCAATGACGTTTTACAGCTATGTAGCAGCAATCACAAGTCGGTTAGAATTGGCAACTGGTGTGATTATCTTACCGCAGAGACAAACGGCTCTTTTTGCTAAACAATCTGCTACATTAGACCTCATATCCGGAGGTAGATTACGACTAGGCATTGGCACTGGTTGGAATCAAGTGGAATACGAGGCCCTTGGAGAAAATTTCCATAACAGAGGGAAACGCTCAGAAGAACAAATTGATCTTCTGAGAAAATTATGGTCCCAAGAATTAGTCACCTTTGAAGGTAAATTTCATACCGTGACAGACGCGGGATTAAATCCTTTGCCCCCTGGAAGATCAATTCCTATTTGGTTTGGAGGCATGGCGGACCCTGTTTTAGAAAGAGTAGCTAAAATAGGCGATGGATGGCTACCGTTAGGCAGCCCAAACGACAAACGAAAAATTACATTTGACAAACTCAAGAAATATCTTGATCAAAATTCAAAATCTATGAGTGATATAGGGGTCGAAGCAATGATATCCCTGAAAAACTCGGATTCCGATACAGATATCAGGAAAGACTTATCCTCATGGGCTGAAATGGGTACAACACATATATCAATTAATACTATGAATTGTGGACTAAAATTTCCCGGAGAACACATCAAAGCAATCTCCAATTTCATTAAAATAGCCAAAGAATCCTAACCAAGATCACAATCAAGGAGAAATCTATGATAGCCGTTGGAGACAAAGCGCCTGACTTCACGTTAGCTGCTCACTCTGGAGAACCCGTCTCACTCAGTTCATATGAGGGAAATAAGAACGTCGTCTTATCTTTTCATATATATTCCTTTACAGGGGGTTGAACACATCAAGTTTCTTCTTTCAGGATGCACAATGCGGCATTCGAAGAAGCAGATACCCAGGTCTTGGGTATTAGTTGTGATTCCAAAGCGGCTCAGTCTGCGTTTTCAGGTTCGTTAGGAGGGGTACCATACCCAGTCCTTTCAGATTTTTATCCTCATGGCAAAGTCTCCGAATCTTACGGAGTTTTTGATAATACAAGAGGCACTCCCCAAAGGGCCATTGTGATCGTTGATAAAAAAGGAATAATACGCTTTAGCAAAACATATAAAGCCGCAACTGATCTTAATCCCTTGGAAATTTTGGAAACTATAAAATCTCTCTAAAATTTAATACCCTAATTGGTTGAGATCAAATGGCGAATATCAATATTCAAACATTTGAAGAAGGAGACCAAGCTGTCTTATACGACAGGCGCTCTCGTGAATATCTGGTTTATTTGGAAAAATCAAACACCTTCGAGTCTCATCTGGGCAATCTAGATCATTGTAAAATCATTGGAAAACCTGAGGGTAGCTGGATACCAACCTCAACAGGGCACCTATTTTTGGCTTTCAAACCAACAAGATTTCAATACACATTAAATATGCCCAGGGTCGCTACCATCGTTTATCCAAAAGACATAGGTGCCATTATCACGTACTCCAACATATCCAATGGAGACATCGTGGTCGAGGCTGGATCTGGATCTGGGTCACTCACTATAAATTTGTCTGAAATAGTTGGAGAAGAAGGCCATGTATATAGCTATGATATTAGATCTGATATGTCTGGCACGGCCGAATCGAATTTGAGAAAATTCAGCCCTAATTATAAAAACGTAACCTTTAAAATAGGTGATGTTTCCGAAACTCTACTTGAGCAAAATGTGGATGCTGTAATTCTGGACCTGCCTGAACCTTGGCATTCGGTGGATTCGTCGGCGAAGGCTCTCAAATTTGGGGGCACATTCCTGTCTTTTCTTCCGAACGTTTCACAAGTGTCAGATTTGGTAGAAGAAATTAAAAAGCACCCAGAATTCTCGTTGATAAATACAGTAGAAATAATAGAAAGGTCTTGGGATGTTTCAGGCAGAACGATGAGGCCTTCTCACAAAATGATAGGGCACACTGGTTTCATAACAACAGCTAGAAAATGTACTCAACGACCTAGAAGAAATTAAGGTTATAAGCCGAACCTCTTTCTCTACTGTAGGCCATGTGAACCTCCCTAACATTTGGAAACCTGAGATCCAAAGGCCAGGATATATCAGAATTCAATCGCTCGAGATCAATGTTTCCCAAGTTTTTGCCCTGAATCAACACTTTGAATCCACCAAGACCAGAAGGATCCTGTAAAGTAGATATCAAGTTAACCATAGCTCTGTTTTTATCTGGTCCTACTCTCAACTGCTGAAGGATGTTTGCCAAACCCATAGAGTCTAACCATTCTGATTGAGACAGGTATTCAATTTCTTCAAAACCATTACTTAAACCTATTTCCCTAAGAGAATCGAAATCGACATGAGCTGTCAGATCTTGAGACCCAATTCTTTGGTATGGGCTTGAACCCTCCGTATGGCGATAGTAAGTTTGAAGCAATCTATGTGATTTTTGCATCGAATAATACAAATCTTTTTCAAACCCGTAATCTATGGTAATCATAAACCCTTTGTTCATCACGTTTGAAAGGTTTGAATACCACTCCCGTGTCTTCATATTAATCGGGCCACGATAGCCGTCTAGATTTTGAATGTCCCTTGGCAAAAAACCGGCTAATTCAGAAACATTTAGAGGCATTAACGATTCTATGAAATCACCTTTGTCATCCAAATCTACAAATACTTCAAAAATTTCCTTATCAATTATTTCTATCATCCGAACAGGAAATGAATCCACAAGTTCATTCGAAAGTATGATGCACGTCTGATCTTCAATAGAAATATGTTCAGATTCAGCAAATTGTATCCGGAAAGAATCCTCAATTTCGATTTTCTGCCTATCTACACATACATATTTCAAAGATTCGTACAAGGAGACATTCAACGATGAAACAGCTGTCGATATATCTACTGCTAAAGTACCATCACCCCCGCCCTGTTCAATCACATAAAGATTAGCCGGGGACCCCATAATTTCCCACATCCTTTCAATCTGTAATGCAAACATGGCACCGAAAATTGGATGCAGATGCGGGCTGGTGTAATAATCACCTCTAAGTCCGAATATGTCCTTGTTCCTATAGTAGCCGACATCAGAATACAGGGCGACTTCCATGAATGTTTCAAATGAAATAGGCCCACTTTTATGGATATGGCCCCTAACCAAATCTTCAGCCGGAGATGTCAATTAACCACTCCACGTTACAAATTCGGTCTTCTATAAACTTGATTCCAAACCTATTGAATATCTAGGACCCAGAGCCAGTCGTTTTCTTGGATTGGCCACTTCGATCCCAGCCAGATCCAGGCATTGAATTTCTGAACTCTTCCTTGTGTCCGCAATGTTTGCAACGTCCAGTGCTCACTGGGCCATTTGGCTGATCTATAACCCAATAGTGTGTACATTCTTCCGTCAATATTTTTTTACTCACAAGGACTCCTTATAAACGATGTAAAAGTAGGTAGTAAAATCTACTAAGATCGATTTTGAATAGGGACAAATTCTCTATCAAGTTCTCCTACATATTGAAGCCTGGGTCTCAATAGAATGTTATTCTCAAACTGTTCAACCACCTGGGCTGTCCAGCCAGGAATACGTCCAACGGCAAATATAGATATAAACAAGTCCTCAGGAATCCCAAGAAGGTAGTACATTGCTCCTGAAAAGAAATCCACATTCTGGCAAATTCCTCTACGGGAATAAGGTTGCATAACTTCCACAACTTTCTGAAGTATGGAGTACCACTTGGGCTCTCCTTTTCTTTCTCCAAGAGCCTTTAAATCATCTTGCAGATGCAAAGACCGAGGATCAACTGCTGTATAAACTCTGTGGCCAAATCCCATGATCCGTCCACCACCATCTAAAGTATTTCTTACATAGTCAGCAGCATTATCTTCACTTCCTATTTCTAGCGACATAGTCATAACCGACTCTGCTGCTCCACCATGTGAAGGACCTTTTAAAACCGCTATACCTGTCGTAATGGCGCAATGTAAGTCTGCTTGAGTAGATGCAGCAACTCTAGCCCCAAATGAAGAAGCATTTAATCCATGTTCCGCATGCAGCACGAAATCTTTATCAATGAGTTTGGCATCTTCTGGATCAGGTATCTCACCAAATATCATGTAGAGAAAATTAGCAGCAATGCTGAGGTCTGGATTAGGTTTAATGGGATCTTTACCTTCTCTTATCCGTGAGTGGGCAGCAGCGATGGTTGGGGCCTGCGCGGTAAGTCTGGTACCTTTCCTCAATGTGGCTTCCGCCGAGTTGTCATCGACATCTGGATCGAATGTAGCCAATGCAGAAATCGCTGTTCTTAGCACATCCATTGGATGAGCGTCTTTGGTGATCTTGATGATGTCTATAATGGCCTCTGGCAGCTCCATATTGGCTTTAAGCTCGGTAACAAACCCAGATAGTTGGTCGCTTGTGGGCAGCTCCCCAATCATGACCAGATAGATAATTTCCTCAAAACTACAATTTTCAGCCAAATCATCGATTGAGTAACCACGATAGTAAAGTCTACCTGCTTTCCCATCTATGTAACTCGATGTAGTGCGATCAATATAAACCTCTCGCAAGCCCCTATATAAGGTTGCATTT
>Ga0209034_10000139_pt1 | contig 36005 bp, 32 predicted proteins | sample MarorgKNORR_S2LV_2_FD_188219 | JGI IMG/M metagenome (GOLD analysis project Ga0209034, IMG submission 188219) | Marine microbial communities from the Southern Atlantic Ocean, analyzing organic carbon cycling - 250m_A/KNORR_S2/LV (SPAdes) (version 2) | ecosystem: Environmental > Aquatic > Marine... | reverse complement strand
GATGTTATAAATGAAAGACAGGAGTGGAAAGCGCTTGATACTCCCGAAAGTTGGGAATGGTTGCCGTCCATTGCACAGAAATTGGAAGCGGGGACTCGGAGAATATCCGAGGTGTGGGGACAAGCGTCAGCGGAGGAAATTGATCAGTCTCTTGCGAGACAACTTGTACCCGAAGCCGCACAAATAGTCGATGCTTACAACTTCGGAGAGGTATGGCGCAGGACTGTACTATCGGACAAAGAACGGTTGGTTTGTGTCTTAGCAGCCTTAATGTGCCGAGGGCATATGGCCCAATTGCGACAGTATACGCAATATGCCCTTAATGCGGGAGTATCATCAAGCGAGATATGTGGGGTATTCTCTCAAGCGGGCTGGTATAGAGGATGGCCGCATGTTGAAGATGCACTCTTAGCCGTTTCAGATCTCTTATAAGATTATAGCTATGGGAGTAATAGTATTCTGCTTAGGTGAAGCCTAGGAGATCACAATGATTGATATCGATTCTGAACAATTGTTCACAGCGTCTCAACAACTAAAGGGATTCATCGATAGGTTTGTTCCACAGGGCAGACTCACCGGTGCATTGCCAAGTATTAGTACGGACTATGTGAAGCTCCAAGATGAAATCATGTGGGGAGGCGTGTGGCAAGTTCCTGGACTCGACGTAACTCTGAGGAGCATCGCTACAATTTCAGCCCAATGTTGTAATGGGTGGGGATTTGGCCTACACCACCAGGTGCGCGTCGGATTATCACTGGGCATGAGCCCCCAAAAGATCAAAGGTATATTTCTGCAACTTATGTTTTACGCTGGAATTCCTGCAACTGTATTCGCTTTAAGCCAGGCCCAACGCGTGATCAACGAACGGCCCGAATGGATATCGGAGGATACTATGCCGGTGTCGGGCGATTGGCTGGATTCAGTCGAAGCAAAATTCCAACGCGCCCAGTCCGTATTAACCAATACAAGCGGTGCAAATGCAGTTCAAAGCTCAGCCGATTCTCTTCAAGCTGAATTCTTGCCTGAGTTGCACCGTTTGATCGAGTCATATGAATATGGCGAAGTGTGGCTGAGGAGCGACTTGAGCACTAAGGAACGCATGGCTTGTGTGTTGATTGCTCTGATGTGTCGTGGCCATTGGCCCCAGTTTAGGAAACACGTGGGTTCTTGCATTGACCGGTTTCTCACACAGCGCGAAATCTGCGAACTAATTTCCCAGGCGGGCTGGTATCGTGGTTGGCCCTATGTAGAGGACGCGCTGGGGGTAGTACAAGAGTCGCTCGCTGGGTCTTCAGTGGATGGTTAAGGTTAGTTACTGACACATTTGCAGGTGAAATTTGGATAAAATCTTAAGTCATATTAGCCAATACGTTAATTCAATTACCTACGATGACCTCCCCGACGAGGTGATTCACCAAACAAAACGCTTGTGGATAGATACATTGGCATGTACTCCTAGAGCGTTCGAAAGTTTGCCGATTCAAATAGGACTGGCCCTGGCCGAAAAGAACATGTCAAAGGATCCCGCTACAGTACTATGGGGACAGCAGAAGACTTCTGCCGAACTGGCTGCTTTTATTAATAGTTCGATGGTGCGGTACTTGGACTTCAACGATTTTTATCAAGGTCCAGAGGCAAAGGAAAGTGGCCACCCCAGCGATGCACTCCCATCTGCTCTGTCTATTGCTGAACAAGAAGGAAAAACAGGAAAAGAAGTAGTGCTAGGTTCGGTTATAGCTTGGGAAATTTATGCGCGCCTATCTGATCGAGTTGGCTTCCGTGATTACGGATTCGATCAGTCTATAGCGATCGCTATTGCCGCAACGTGCGCCGCGTCTAAAGTGTTGGGTTTGTCACAAGAGCAAATTGCCAACGCAGTTGCTCTTACAACTGCCTCCAGCATAACTCTTGGGGAGGTCCGTTTTGGAGAGGTTTCGATGTGGAAAGGTTGTGCTGCGGCCAACGGTGTCCGAAACGGTGTTTTCTCGGCGTCTCTTGCGAAGCATGGTATGACTGGACCGTTACATATTTTTGATGGCCCTAGAGGGTTTTTCAACGGGATCTCTGGTGAGTTCCAATTAGGACTATTTGGTGGCGGGAAGGAACCCTTTCGCATTATGCAATCAAGTATGAAGCATTTTGCTGTAGGATCAGTAGCCCAGACTGCTCTCGAATGCATCTTAGAGCTGCGTCCTAATATTAGTTCTATTGCAGATATTTCCCACATCGAGGTGCGTACTTTTCAATTCGGAGTGAATGTCATGGCCGACGTACCGGAGAAATGGTCGCCAAAAAACAGGGAAACCGCGGACCATAGTTTGCCTTATTGCCTCGCAATAATGTTAATGTTTGGGGAGATAAACGACGAATATTTCTCGGATACGCACTTACATGACGAACGTGTAAGAGACCTGATGACGAAAGTGAGTGTTGTTCCTGATGAAGGCGCCACGCAATTGTTTCCCGAACGACGGACTAGTAAAGTCCTCATTCGCATGGCTTCTGGTGTTGAGCACTATGCGGAACTGGGATACCACAAGGGACATCCTAATAACCCCATGACCGACATTGAAGTGGAAAGCAAATTTAGAGAGCAGGCTGACATATATTTAGATGATAGGCAATCCAGTCAGATTATTGAGCAGTGGTGGGAACTCGATAAACAGAAAGATCTGGCGGTCTTGGTTAGCAACCTTTCTGTCCATAAATGAAAAAGCTTAGGAGACGATGATTAATGGAGAACCTTTGGGACCAAAAACAAGTTGATGGACTCGACGAATTAGACAAACTTGTCTATATGACTAATCTGATTGGAGCCGACACCTCGCTGGTAGTCTGGGGAGGTGGGAACACTTCAATAAAGATAACAGAGAAAGATTTCATGGGGAACGAAGCTCCTGCAATGTGGATCAAGGGTTCCGGATCCGACATGAAATCCATGCGGAGAGCACAATTTCCTCGGCTTAACCATGACAACATCATGCCATTGTTTGATCGAGAATCAATGTCCGATGAAGATATGGTTGCCTATCTAGAACGCTGCTTAATGGACGGAGAGTCTCCAAGACCATCAATCGAAACGTTATTGCACGCTTTCTTGCCATTTATGAGTGTGGCACATTCGCATGCCGATGCCGTAGTCTCGTTGACAAATAATACAGACTCCGGAGCGGTTTTATCTGATGTGTACGGCGATAATATCGCGGTTGTGGACTACTTCAGGCCAGGTTTTAAACTAAGCAAACTAGTTGGACTGGCTGTTAAAGAATCCCCAAACCTTGACGGAGTAGTTCTTATGAACCATGGTCTATTTACATGGGGATCTGATACCAAGGAGGCTTACGATAAACATATATCCCTTGTTACTCAGGCAGAAGAATACATAGCCAAAGGGCGGACATCGGTATTCGGGGCTGTTAAACCCAGTCCAATTGGGGATGATGTTAGAAAGACCCTAGCCAGTGATCTCGGGCCATACATTCGTGGTTTAGTATCCGAGAAACAAGGGATGGTTTTGAAATATGATGCATGTCAGTCTGTACTAGATTTTCTAAGTAGCGAAGAAGGTAGAACTCTAAGTGCCATTGGCCCCGCCACACCAGATCATCTAATTCATACCAAGCGCAGACCTTTGTGGATTGAGCCTGTTGATCTAAGCAATGTAGTTGGTCTGAAGGCATCCATCAATGATGCCATGACACAATACGTAACAGATTATACGTCATGGTATGAAGCACACACCTCTCAAGAGCATCCCATGTTGGATCCCTATCCACGCGTGATACTAATGCCAGGGGTTGGCATGTGGACAACTGGTAAGGATGCCCAGGCAGCCCGAATAGTGTCCGACATATACCATCATACAATAAATGTGATATCTGGAGCTCAAGCGGTAAGCCAATATAGCTCGTTAAAGCCACAAGATGTTTACGACGCTGAGTATTGGCCACTAGAACTCTATAAACTTACTATGGCGCCTCCAGAGAAAGAGCTAGCGCGAAAAGTAGCACTCGTTACCGGGGCAGCTAGTGGTATCGGGAAATCAATTGCAGAACGTCTCGCTAGTGAAGGTGCACACGTCGTCGTTTCTGACATTGACGGTAATGCCGCAAAAGAAGTAGCGTCTGGTCTCGTAACTTCATACGGGTTTGGCCGAGCCATAGGAATATCCTTAGACGTAAGCGACGTAAACTCAGTGGCTGAGGCATTTGTGGAAACACGCCTTGAGTATGGAGGGTTAGATATCTTAGTGTCGAATGCCGGTATTGCGCCGGTGGGAGCGATTGACAAGCTAGAACTATCAGAATGGCAGCGTTCTCTAGATATCAATACCACAGGTCATTTCTTAGTCGCGGCGAAGACCGTCCAAACTCTAAAGGAACAGAATCAAGGGGGAAGCATGGTTTTTATCGGGACCAAAAATGTCCCCGCTCCTGGAGCTGAATTCGGTGCCTATAGCGTCTCAAAAGCGGCGGAAGTTCAGTTGGCTAGAGTATTGGCTCTTGAGACTGGAGCCAGCGGGATTCGCGTTAATGTAGTTAACCCCGACGCAATATTTGAGGGGTCTCAGCTGTGGTCTGCCGAATTACGGGAGGAGAGAGCAGCAGCACACGGAGTTGCAGTAAATGAGCTGGAGACGTTCTACCATGAGAGAACCCTTCTGAAACGCCAGGTCAGATCACAAGATGTGGCTGAAACCGTCCTATTCTTGGCTTCAGAGCGTTCATCCAGAACGACAGGCGCAATGATACCGGTAGATGGAGGTGTTAAGGAAGCCTTCCCCAGGTAAGTTACTGGGCGGTAGTTCCCCCGTCTATGACAAGTTCAGATCCAGTGACAAATGAGGCTTCATCGGAAGCTAGGTATAGAATGCCGTAGGCTATTTCGATTGCTTCCGCCATACGCCCTAAAGGTATGCGGTCCAGTACCCATTCCTGCAGATCTGGTTTCGAATAATTGACTTCAGTCAATGGGGTAAAAGCGAATCCCGGGTGGATAGAGTTCACTCTTATGTTTTCTGACGCATATTGGATTGCCGCAGATTTAGTGAAGAGACGAGATGCTCCTTTGGCAACATGATACGCTGTGGAGGATGGCGATCCAATCATACCGTATATCGACGAAATATTTATTATCGACCCTCCGGAATTTTGCCTCATATAAGGAATGACATGTTTCGTCCCGAGGAACACGCCTTTTCCATGAATATCCATTTGCGACTGCCAGGCTTCTGAGGTAGTTTCCTCTATCGTGTAACGAGCACTACTCCCTGCGTTGTTTACTAGAATGTCTATCTTTGAGTACGTGTCCACAGTCGCTTTAAGTGTCGAAATCCAGTCTTCTTCGCTAGTAACGTCTAGGTGGTAGTACACCGCGTTCCCACCCAGATCCGTGATTTGCTTGGCAGTGGTTGCGCCGTCCCCATCGTTAATATCCGTCAGGACTACAGTACACCCTTCCTGAGCAAACAATCTGGCTGCTGCGCCGCCAAATCCCATTAAGGTACCGCCAATACCGCTACTGGCTCCCGTAATCAGGGCCACTTTTCCAGCGAGTCGTCCGAGTGAGGTCATACACCCTCCTGCCACTGCTCAAATAGAATTTGATAAGGTGTATAATACCAGAAACACACAGCGTAACTAAGAATCTCTATATTGAGCTTAGGCAGAGAAGTTATTGTATGGAAGAAAAATATTGTCACTTTACTGACTTGCCAAAAGCCGACTATCTCATAGCTGGCTGGCGTAGACAATGGTCTGATGGTGGGGATATCTCGAGTGGATTATCTCGATATTTGATCAATAAGACGGGTGCAAAAAAGATAGGGCAAATGTCTACCGAGGTCGGGAATATCTGTTTTCCTTTTCATATCGCCGGTACCCACGACATTTTCCGGCCGAGGGTATCGTTCAAAGATGGCCTGCCATCATCACCTCCGACATGGGAGAATGCGTTCTACGATGCGGGAGACGGGCTTATAATTTTTAGAGGCAATGAGCCGTGGTATGACATTGAACGATATGGGGCGGCGTTTTTTGATGCGATTAATCAGTTAGGTGTCAAACAAACTATCAATATTGAAGGATATAACGGCCCTGCTCCACCGGAGCTAGAGAGGCGTGTGAGTTGTGTTTATAGTGACGCAAGCATGAGAGGGAAGTTAGATCAATACGGTTTCCAATATTCGAATTACGGTAGCACGGGAAGACAAGGGCCCACTATTGGAATGGCACTTGTAAATATGGCCCACTACAAATATCCACAAAACGAAGTGTTACGCATCGGAGCTATGGCTCCGATGTATCCGTTCACAACACAAAAGAATAGGCAAGTTGGTATTAACACTGATCACCGTGCCTACTACGACATCATGCGGCGTCTTCGTGACATGTACGACCTATCATTGGACCTTACAGAATTGAGAGATTTGGGGATAAAAGAATCTGCCGCTCTGCAAAAGACCCTCGATCGGATATCCGAGAATAATCAAGAGGCTAAGGATATCATCGCGAAAGCTGCAGCTGAGTACGAGTATAAGGGTTACGTTGATCAGATGAGTGATACATTGCCGCCAGCGACCGAAGACCTTTCCTAACAGGAACTTGTATATTATGATCACTATCAACTAAATAGTTTCACTTAAGATATTCATCGATAAAGTTATAAAGTGAGGAAGTTACAGTATGGATGTACACGTTTATACAAACCCTGGTTGATTCAGTTGTCGAACTCTGGAAGAGTTCTTAAGATCAAATGGCGTTCACTTTGAACATCACGACCTCTTAACAGATGAACCGGCTCGGCTGGATCTCGAGTCTAGGGGTATTAAAGCAGCACCCGTGACAATTATCGATGGCTCCGAGGTTATAATCGGTTATTATCCGAAGAAACTTATTCCCGCGTTGAATCTCACAACAGCGCTTGAACATTCAGGGCGTACTAACTGGTTGGCTGAAAAGTATGACGCGATCTTGGCCGCGGCTATGAGAGCGGCTCAGCAACTAACTCCCGACCAGCTCTTGCGAGATGTTCCATGGAGACCAGAGAGGGTCAGGGATTCAATCGTACATATCATTTCGTTTCCAGAATTAGCATGGAAAAGCCATGAACATGGAAGCATGAGCACTGATGATATGCAGGCCATTCGTGAGCGACTAAGTGATGTGATTACAGCAGATCAGATCTGCCAATACGGCGAGACAGTCCGTCAAGATATAGTGGAGTTTCTTAATAGTGGAAATGAAGACGCTTTCGATCGGGTCGTTCCAGCCCACTATGGAGGGGAAGTCACAGTATTGGAGTTGCTTAACATAATCTTAAGCCACAGTACCCATCATCTTAAGCAAATATACTGGTTCATGGAGACCGAGTTAAATATGTCCGCACAGGATCCAGCTACAGAGCAGGATATGGAAGGGATCTTTACACCAGCGCAACTTATATAACTTACATAATTGGTACGGATTGAGGGTAATAGTGTATGAGACTTGAAGGTAAGACAGCCCTGATAACTGGTGCGAGTCGCAATATTGGCCGAGAAATTGCGACGACTTTCGCTAGGGAGGGCGCGAATCTAGCGCTTTGCTCTTTGAGCAGCCCAGATGACCTTAGTGAGGTGGCAGAGGAGTGCATGGAGTTTGGGGCTAAAGTCTATACTCAGCAAGTTGACGTCGCAGAGTCTGCCCAATGTTCGGATTTTGCTGCTAACAGTATTGAGGCTTTAGGGCAGGTAGATATTCTTGTGAGTAACGCTGCTATACGGCCTCATCACGATCTGCTGACGGTTTCTGACGAGGACTGGCATAGAGTATTTGCGATAAATCTTCATTCCACTTTTTATTTATGCAAAGCTCTGATTCCCCAAATGCAGGAACGGAGAACGGGCAGCATTATAGGGATAGGTGGTATGGCGGCGATAACTGGCAGACCCTCTACTTCCGCCGTTACCGCGGCTAAAACGGGGCTCTGGGGTTTTATTCGGGCAGTGTCAGCAGAATTCGCACGTGATAATATTCGGGCCAACATGGTTAATCCTGGAACTATTGACACAACGAGAAGACACCCAGAATGGGCACCCCATAATCCGGAGCTTGGCCAGGCTACTCAACGCAATCTAGACCCCGTCCCTTTGGGAAGATTGGGCACTGTTTCTGATATTGCTAGTGCTTGCCTATATTTGGCTTCTGATGAATCTAGTTACGTAACTGGTGATCAGATTAATGTTGTCGGTGGTCGGTATATGGTGGCTGCCAACGGCCAATAGCCTAAGCGCATAACAGAGGGTCTCTATTAGGACTGTAACGCGCTTAGGAAACCCAGGTGATTAGATTGTCCGCTAGCGGATATCATCCCGTCGTCTGTTACGATTAAGTCGCCGAGTTCTTCCAGAATCTCAACGTGTGCTACTATTTCACTCAATCCGGCCAGCAAGTTATCAGACAAGAGCTCTCGGTGAGCAAATATGCCACGCGTCAGGTCCTCTAAATTAACTTCAGATTCTGCTACTTTCTCTAATATGTTTTTTAGGCGCTGACCGTGATGGTCAAGTATAACTGCAGCACGTTCCGTGCTGATGAAGTTGAAGTGACCTCTATTGTAGTACCGGTGGGCTGGCAGGAGTTCTGTATCTGAACCAAGGTCCACTATTATCTTTAGTGAATGCAAATAACGTGAGAGTCCATACCATTCATCCGCGTTTTTATATGCGTCTGGTAGTTGCTGTCTTATCTCTGGTGGAAATTCTGTTCGCATAGTCGGATGTGGTGAAATCTCAGGTAGGACGTGATCGCCAGTGAAGACTACCTCATCGAGCTTCATACAGAGCTCGTCCGGAGAATGACCTGGCGTATGCAATATCTCCAGGGCCCCAATGGTCTCATTAGCAGCTATAGGGTGGTCGATTTTGAGAGTTTGACGGCGCCTTACATATTCATCCCTCTGTGGTGACGACGGGGGAAACGAACCATTGATCTCAGATACTCTCCACATTTCTTTCTGTATGGGTGAAATTATTCTACGACTGATGGTCCTGGGATCATAGGACTGGAGATGTGCATATATCTCGTGTGCCCAGACTTCTACCCCCGCTTTATCAACGAGTTCAGCCACTGCCCCGTCATGATCTTCATGGCCATGGCTTATGATCACTCTTTGGATGTCCTGAATTGTGAACCCAGCTACGGCTAAGCCGTCTTCTAGCCTAGAAAGAGATCCGGCTTCCCCCGCATCTATTAGAGTTAGTCCGTCGCTTTCAAATAGATACGTCCAGGTTGGTCCAGTGTACGAAAATCCTTCTCGAGCCACTGATACCGCATGGATGACAGTGTCTCCCTTAGTTGTAATCTTTAATACAGCTCCATCGCCATTTTCTTTGGCTTCACGTAATACCAGTAATTCTTTAAATCTGTGATCCATAGTAGAACTCCCCTTGCGTTAGGCTCAAGCCTATTCCCGGCTACGAATAATGTCAAATATCAGCGAGCGACTCTCATATTGTGATGTCACTGAAGTGCGAAACCACAGGAAGTACGATGTTTTGAGACGCTTCCCGTTTTACTTTTATATGAAAAGCTAGCCATTGTGTGTACACTGCTAATCCGGTAGCCTTCGAGGTCCACTCGATAATCCACCGAGTGTTTGCTCCTTCTTCTATAAAAATATCCGTCCTATCAGACCAACTAGAATTCAGGGCGGTCATGGTTCGTTTGATGGGAGCGTCGAACCTGCACTCCCACGTTACGTAATCATGTTGTTTATCCTTGAAAATATAGAGATCGCCGTTGCGGTCTTGAATTTTTCCGTACGTATCTTCTAGGATAGCAATGGCAGGATTGCCTGAGGGTGGGAACTTTGTGACATATTCGAAGACGTCTTTCCGTGTGGCTGGTATGATTGAACTTAGATATAAGCGAGGCATGACTAGTTATGATTAAAATGGGGCATCACTTCTTTGGCAAACAGCTCCATTTGTTTATACATTTCATCGGGTGTATCCGATAGGAATCCGAAGTTGATTTCTCTAACTCCAGTTTCTATACGGTCCTCTATGCTCTTGATGCATTCTTCTGGGCTCCCTGTAACACACAAAGCCTTGGCAATGTCTTCGGCACTCCTCTCCGCAGTCACATATCGCTGTCCTACGTTCCGGATAGCGGAATCCATAGCAGACTTTGAGTCCAATGAGATTGCGGTGGGCTGGTTTAGCCCCCAGTGAAAGTCACTTAAGTCTTTGCCGAGTTCGCTAGCAATTGCAACAATCTCGTCGTTTGTCGCCTTTAAGCGACGTACTGTAAAAAGATAAGGGTACCACCCGTTGCCATGCACAACGGCTCGTCTCATAGCGGCCTCACTACGGCCAGCCACCCATATCGGTGGACCAGGTACTTGATGTGGTTTGGGTAATAAAGTCACGTCTTCCATACTGAAAAATCTTCCAGAATGCGTGACGTGCTCCTCTGTCCATAATCTCTTCATTAATGTCAGCATCTCGTCGGTGCGTCGCCCGCGAGATGTTACGGGTATGTCCAATGCTTCAAACTCTACTTGGGTACCTCGCTGTCCACTGATTCCTATCCCGAAGTCTAAACGACCGTTGGAAACGATATCTAGGCTTGCAACTAACTTAGCTAACATAACTGGGTGGTACAGAGGCGCTATAACTATTCCAGTCATGACTCTTATGCGTTGTGTTGCTCCAGCAGCAGCAGCCATGGCAGGAATTGTCATTATAGTCGGCCTCGGGGGATTGCCATCCATCACATGCTCCCCAGTACAGACGCGATCGAATCCCAGATCTTCTGCTACAGAGGCAAATTTTGCACAATCTCCGTAATCATCTACACTTAAATTTACCCCGAAACTTATCTTTCCTGAATTCATCTCTATTACACTTTCGTTATATTTTTCGGATACATTCTATTTTAGCCATACGCGAGATGCAATTGGATACAAAAGATTGTGTTAACTCTTCAATCGCGGAGAAGCTTTTCTGATTCTGCGCGCAGCTTATCAGCACTAATGATCCCGGCCCATTTTCGCGCGATACTCCCATCACTTCTAATGAAAATTGTAGTGGGCATCGCCAAAACACCGTATCTTTCCATTAATTTTGGATCAGAACTATAGCCTGTCTCATAGGTAATCGATAAGTCATCTAGTAACTTTTGAGCTTCAGTTTTACTTCCCAAACCGGAGAACTGACCAACGTCAATTCCAACTATCTGGAGAGGATCGCCGATCTTTTCGTGGATCTCTTGAAAGTCTGGCATTTCAGCCTTGCATGGAGGGCAAGATCCTGCCCAGAAATTCAAAACGAGTGGTTTCCCTTCTAACCCCGTCCAAAGAACTTGCTCTCCTGCAGATGTCGTAGCGTTACCGTAGCTTGTATATGCAACTTGCCCCGCAATATGGTTTTCTGCTTGACCAATTACAGGGATGTCTCCTTGATTAGTAAGTGGATCCGCAAGTGAAGTGCAGGCTCCTAATCCAATCACATTAAGAGAGAATGCTATTAACAACAACATCTTCCGGACAGAACTTTTCATAGCAGTAATTAAGCCTTATATAGATTGTGAATTATGGGTCGCGCAATATTAGTTAAGAGTACCACACAGTGAATTAACGAATGCCAATATTCTTCGGAACGTGTAGAATCTAGCCAACTAGATAGGTTATGGAGGTATCATGCGAGTATTATTGATTGCCACTAACCGACACAACCGACTATTGAGTCGTATGGATGCTAGACCTGTCCCAATCGGACTAGCTTATGTTGCAGCCTACATAGATCAAGAGAAACATCAGGTCGAGACACTAGACCTAATGTTCTCGGGTGAAGATTATTTGAAAGAAGTCGCGGAAAAGATCAAAAGCTTTTCTCCTGATCTAGTAGGGATATCAATGCGTAACCTGAGTAATCACAGTTACGTTGACCCTCAGTGGCAACTGCCTATTACGCGAGGCGTAGTAAACCTAATTAGGGAATTGAGTAACGCCAAGATCGTTTGCGGAGGGCCGGCATTTAGCATACTGCCAGTCGAGTGTTTCGAATATGTTAGCCCTGATTTCGGAATTGTCGGGGATGCCGGCGAAACCTTTTCAGAATTGGTAGAAAGATTAGAGATTGGCGAGCCAAGCCCCGAGAATTTGCCGGGTCTGGTTTATAACGACAATGGCGCGACGATTAATTCTAACGGGCGTTGCAGTTCAACGTTCGACCGCTTACCAGATCTCGCCAGACTTGATATGCAAAAATACGCAGGCGCAGGGTTTGGAGTCGGTATTCTGACCAAACTGGGCGGATTTTATTATCCAACGCAATCTAGCAATCTGGGAAAAACAGACCCTATATGGAGAATCATCAGGCCTATTGATGAGGTAGTAAATGAAGTCATCAACATGCAGTCAACATATGATTTGAAAAAGGTGTTTTTCATTGACAACTGCTTTAATGCTCCCTTAGAACACGCTAAGGACCTCTGTAGGGCTCTGATTGAGGCGAATGTATCATTACGTTGGAATACATGTTTAGGCCCATTTGGCTGTGACACTGAATTGATAGGCCTTATGAAAAGGTCCGGCTGCGGTTTAGTCTTAATGACTTCAATCGGGGGAGATGCCCACGATGGGAATAATTTAGAAAAGGACAATGGAGATCTGCTAGACACCTGTCGCATGTGTGAGGATAGTAAACTCAATTACAGCATTTCTCAGAGATTTGGCGGCCCGGGAGAAACTCGTAGCTCGGTCGAGGAAAAACTGCAGTTCTTGAAACAGCTTGATCCGGCACTCGTTAATCTCCGTATAGGCCTTAGTGTCATGCCAGGAACTCCGGAAGCAAAACTCGCATTAGATGAGGGCCTAATATCATCCGAATCGGATCTTATTGAGCCAACCTTCTATATAGAGCCGGAACTTCGGGAGTGGCTTCCAAACAAATTGGTATTGGAAGCAGAACAATATCCCAGATGGAACGTATTTTAAGTTTATGAGAACTGAGCGGAAGAATATAGTCGTATTGCAATCTGGCGGTTGCACACAGGTCATTAATGAGAGTCTTTGGGGCGTTGTTACTGGATCACAAAAGTACCTTCCCTCATCACAGGTATTTGGCGCGCTTAGAGGCGTCGAAGGCTTAATTTCAGGATCCCTAACGAATCTTACGAATGTTTGTGATTCTGATTGGATAACGGTCCGCCAAACTCCTGGGGCTGCGCTTGGATCTACTCGTAAGAAACTCACTGATGGGGACGTCCAACCTTTGCTCGAGACACTAGAGCGTCAACATATAGGTTATGTATTTTTGATTGGTGGAAATGATACGGCCGATACCACTACCAAAATATCAGCAGCGGGAAGAGCAGCAGGGATCCCCCTAACCGCGATTCATGTACCTAAGACAATTGACAATGATTTAGTACAGACTGATCACTCTCCTGGCTACGGAAGCGCAGCTCGTTTTGTTGCACTTGCGACGATGGGGGCTGGCCAGGATGCTATCTCTATGGGGCAAGCTTCACCGATCACTGTTATTGAAGTAATGGGCCGAGATGCGGGATGGCTCGCGATGGCCTCTGGCTTAGGTAAACGATCCAGTCAAGATCCTCCTCATTTTATTGGAATACCCGAAGTGCCAATTTGTGAGGAGTTGTTTGTTCAGATAATGTCGAAGGCATATACCGATTTTGGTTTCGCTGTTGCAGTGGTATCGGAGAACTGTCGGGGAACCAACGGTATATTGGGTCCCAAATCCGAACCGTTTTTAGTAGACGACTTTGGCCATGCCTATTATGAAGGACCGGGCAAATATTTGAGTAATCTCTTATCGCGGACTCTAAGCACACGCGTACGCCACGAATATCCTGGGAGCATACAGAGGAGTTTTGTGGAAAATACATCAAGTCCTGACAGAAGCGAAGCCGAATTAGTTGGCCTTGCTGCCAGCAAGGCGGCGTCGGAAGGACTAACTGATTCTATGGTAACTCTAGTTAGGTCATCAGACTCGCCGTACCAATGCGAAACAGGATTGACGCCTGTTGCTACAGTTGCAAATCGCGTTGCCACTGTTCCCTCGGATTATCATACTCCTGATACCAATCTACCAACGGAGTACTTCCACAAGTATGCTTCTCCACTGATAGGGAGTGCTTTGCCTGAGTTTCTGAGATTCTGAACGGAACCCTTCCTTATACCCCATTATTATCTGGTATACTCTGTCCACACTTACTCAGCAGGGGCTTTCATGTCACTGAACCTGGAAAACAAACGACTGTTTGCGCATCTTTTAAGGCGGGCTGGCCTCGGGGCAACTCGGAGTGAAGTAGAGCAACTGTGCAGAGGTAGCTACGAAGATGCTGTGGAGGAGTTGCTTTATCCAAAGCATCTTCCCAATACGGATGACGATTTGATACGGCGCTATCACGTAGACCAGAATAGCTTGATGCTCATTGAAAGTTCTCAAGCACATTGGTTATATAAACTGATAAATACTTCCAATCCTCTAGAAGAAAAAATGGCCTTATTCTGGCATGGTCTTTTCGCAACCGCATACGGAAAGCTCAACCATGCAAAGGCCGTAGTAAACCAAATTGATACCTTCCGACAGTTTGGTTTGGGCAACCTAAGGCATATACTGCTGGAACTTTCTAGGGACCCGGCGATGCTATTTTGGCTAGACAATAAAGATAACAAAATCGGCTCACCCAATGAAAACTATGGTAGGGAACTGTTGGAGCTTTTCTCTCTGGGTATTGGGAATTATACCGAAGAAGATGTAAAGCATTGTGCTTTAGCGTTCACTGGTTGGAGTATTAAAAACGCCGAATATATGAGTAGAAGGGCTGAAAGAGACTCAGTGTGGCCTTACGGGCGACTAGATTGGCAATTCGAATACGTACCTCAAAATCACGATGATGGGATAAAAACATTCCTGGGTAAAACGGGTCGCTTTAATGGCGACGACATATTGGATATCCTTTGCACTTCCCCCTCAACCGCGCGGTTCATTAGCAAGAAACTATATGAGTACTTTGTGTCGGATTCTATCGATTATAGCGCGGTCGACCGATTGTCACAGGTATTCTTGGAATCACATGGCGATATACGGCAGGTTCTGAGGGCATTGTTCAACTCGGAATCATTTAAGTGCATCGACAATATCGGATCCAAAGTCAGGAGCCCAATAGAACTTGCTGTCCAGACTTGCAGAATTGCCCAAAGCCATCGCTTCCCCGATTGGACCATTGTCTCGACAGCGATGAATGTCAACTTTATGGGCCAAGAAATATTAAATCCACCAACCGTTGAGGGCTGGCATACAGGGTCCGAATGGATAGAAACTGGCAGTCTAGTTGAAAGACTAAACGCTGCAACGAGCGAGATCAGTGATCCCACTCACCCTGGCATAAGGTCAATTATCGATTTCGTTAGTTCTCATGGACCAACGCTCAATCCTGAGACATTGGTGGGGAGTTGTCTTGAGGCGATGGCCCTATATGATATGCCGCGCTCGACCACGGAGACTCTCATAAAGTACGCTTCCAAATGGGGGAATCTCTCTTTTGGTCGTGTCGATTCAATCCCCTGTTCAGAACAACGTGTTACTGAATTACTACAAATGATTGTGGCTACAAGGGAATACCAGTTGGCCTAGCAAGCGTATCGTTCTAAGCATTGGTTAGTATAGAGAATAATGAAACCTGTTCTGGAATACAGTCACACAATAGGATTCCTCTCAAATGAAGGGCGCGGATTCAATAATCCGATAGACATGTGCGTCGGCCCGAACGAGTCAATCTATATACTTAACAGGGCTGGACCTGAAGTAGGGATACGACTTCCGTACAAGAGGGTGAGTGTCTGCAGTTCAGCTGGCGAATATATACGCCAGTTTGGGACGGGAGGCACCCAGGCTGGAGAATTCTGGTGGCCTAGCTCAATTGATTACACTACATCGGGAGAGATCGTTATAACCGACGAGGCCCTAAATCGTTTGTCGTTCTTTACACCCGAAGGGCAATTCATTAGGTCCTTTGGGGATAGCGGGACAAGTGATGGCCTCCTGAATCGCCCATCTTACGTCAAGTGTGGGTCCGATGGGATCCTATATGTGTCCGACAGTTTAAATCACAGGGTGCAACTTTTTACTCTTGAAGGGGAGTACCTAGGTTCTAGGGGCGGAGTGGGTAAACTCAACTTCCCTTGGGGATTAGACTTGAAAGACTCAGACCTCTTTGTATGTGACTGGAGAGATGATTCTATAAAGATATGGGACACCCACGGAGAGGTTAAAGCAATTCTGGACAGCGCACGCACGGGTCTATATCGTCCTGCCCACTTGTTAGCCACACAAAGTGGGTACTACATAGTCGCAGATTGGGGAAATAATCGCGTGGTTGTTCTTTACGATGCTGACCCAATACAAGTACTTTATGGCGAAGCCGAAGCTTCAGACTGGGCGAAAGATTACCTGCGAGCTAATCCTCAAGAGGCAGAAGCTCGCAGGTCAGCCAATCTGTTACCGAGCTTATATGGCAAGCAGACCTCAAAAGGGGAGCCTTCCGCCAACATAGAAAGTTATTTCTGGGGACCTACTGCAATTGCCTCAAATAACTCTGGAGATATCTTCGTAGTGGATAGTTGCAGACATCGGCTTCAGGTTTATCACGAGGTCAACTTTTCCAATATAGGATCTAAGTAAACAGTTTGCTTTATAGGCCCCCACGATTCTGCGGTCAGACAGACAACAAAGGTTCAGTCCTATCTGGTAGCAGGTTAGTGTCAAACGCGTTTATGGTCATTGCGAGCATAGAGTACTGCCCAATTATCATGGTAAGCTCAATTAGACCTTGCCGTCCGAACTGTTCGAGAGCCATCTGGTACGCCCCTCTACTAGCGTAATGATTTTGTATCAACGAACGAGCGTAGTTGATTATAGCCTCTTCATCTGCAGGTAAATCCAGGAGTTCTTCTTCCTCTCTGAGTGCGTCTACTGTATCATCGTCGACCCCAGCCTCGCGCGCTGACCCTGCATGCGCATTCCAAATATGTTGGCAATCCATCTCGCGAGCGGTTACTATCATCGCGAATTCTTGGGCCTTTTTCGGAAGGGACGAATCATCTCGAAGATAATTATTAAGAGCAGTGTTCCGTTTAGATAACTCTGGTACGTGAGCCAGTACAGACCCTGGCCCATAGTGGGGCGCCTCTCCGGTCCCAAACAACTCATCAAACACTTCTACTTGATGAGATGGGACGGTATCTCGAGTAGCCACTGGAATTCTCGCCATATTGGCCTCCTTACAAACCTAACTATTAATTATTCGGATGGATAAGAGTATCTCACCTTAACGCTAACATTAACTAGGAGAGTCCAAATTTACAAGCATGCAAATTGATTCCGTTATTGATACCGGTCCTTGCCAGTTTTCTCCTTGAACAATTCCCAAGTTGTATCATTGAATGGATAATATTTGCCGGGAGAACATTTTTCAATCTCTAACTGAGCCTTTATTACCTCTTCAACTTCCTCTCGTTCATGTGCAATTCTAATCACTTCGTCGACCATCGAAGAAGCTATTACTACGACTCCGTCATCATCCCCTATAATGGCGTCGCCTGGCCTGACCAGGACACCCCCACATTGTATTGCCTCATTAACTTCCCATGGCCAGAACTCGGCAGGTCCCTGTTTGGCAGTAGCGGCAGCAGAGTACACCGGGAATCCGTAATCTTTCAGAGATCCAGTATCCCTAACAGCACCATCAGTTACTAGTCCTCCGACTTGGCGTTGGAACAACCGATAGAATTTTATATCTCCGCCTATGGAACTATACTGCCATCCCATAGCATCGATAACCAACACCTCGCCAGGTCCGCACAATTCGAAGGCCACATACTCAGCAGACTGGTCTCCTTTCGGTTTGTCAGAAGCCAAGTCGGGACGGTGCGGGACAAACCGTAATGTTACAGCTCTGCCCGCTAGTTTTTGCCCTGCTTGTAGTGGCAGTGCACCCTCAATCATACTCATAGGCCAATTCTTGACCCAAAGCGCATCTATTAACGTCTGAGTTGGGATAGCGCTTAGGATCTGAAGTTTCTCATCTGAAACTAGTTTATTCGCCATTTAGGTCCCTCCAGTGTTGTTATCTTTTCGCCGAACTATTATATGATTGATCAGGTTTAGAATATAGAGTTTATATACCCGGATAGTCCCCAAGAACAAAGTGATGGGACATCTTCCATGGGCTGGAAGCATAGTATAATATTATGATTAATAAAAGTTTTTGAAACTTTTTTGACACCTTTGTTGGGAAAACTCTCTCAGGAAATTAACTCGGAGGAGCATGCCTACAATTTCAATAATCGGAACAGGCCTCATGGGTACCTCGCTTGCGCTTGCGCTCAGAAATTCAGCGTTGCGGGACCTCAATGTTATTGGGACCGACCCAGAACACAATGCTCGTACAGGGGCTCAGAAGTCAGGAGCCTTCGACCGCATCGAAAATCGTCTTATCCCTGCCGTAGAAACAGCGGACATTGTCGTGCTGGCCACTCCGCTAATGGCCATGGAAACCTTGTTAGAAATCCTAGGGCCAGAGCTACCCGATGATTGCGTAGTAACTGACGTTGGAAGTTCAAAGGCAGTAGTGTTGAAATGGGCTGAAGAATATCTACCTGATCGGGTTAATTTCATTGCAGGTCACCCAATGGCTGGCAGTGAAGCGTCAGGACCTTTGAATGCGGATGCTAACCTTTTCTCCAACAAGGTCTACTGTGTCATCCCCAGCCGCAACGCTACTGAGCGGGCGGTGTCAGAGATAACAACTATGGTAGAGGCAGTTGGGGCAAAACCTCTCTTTATTGGAGCCGAGGAACACGATAGTTTTGTCGCTGCTGCAAGCCATCTCCCGTTTATAATGTCAGTTGCTTTAGTAGGATGTACTTCTAAGAGTCCTAATTGGCAAGAGATATCTGAGCTGGCGGCTTCAGGTTATCGTGATATAAGCAGACTAGCGTCTGGAGACGTCACAATGCACAGAGATATCTGTCACAGTAACGCCGATCCCATAGTGGGATGGATAGACGCAGCTATTAAAGAACTACAAGAATATCGATCTATCCTCGCTGACCCCGGCTCATTGGAATCGGGGACCTTAGAAACCATATTCCAAGACGCGAAGAACGCTAGGACCCAATGGATGGCCGGTAGCGTACAACAAGATAACCGGATTATAAGTCCACAGACCGAGATGCCCACCTTTGGTGACGGGATGGCGCAAATGTTCTTTGGTAGGCAAGGTACCCGTCTGAGGAATTTAATGAAAGGTTGGGGCGACAGTAAAGAAAAAAAATAAACCCCTGAGATATATACCGAGTTTTGTGATGATATATGACGGATATCCCAGAAACTAATCCTGCAATCCCTTTATTAGCGATAATTTCAGGTCCCTCCGGAGTGGGTAAGGACACTGTTATCAACGAACTACGCAAATTAGAAAGGCCTTGGTATTTTCCTATTACATCCACGACTCGCCCCTTAAGATCAGGCGAAGAAAATGGAAGAGAGTACCACTTCCTAACAAGAGACGATTTTGTGAGAAAGGTTGCCCGTGCTGAGTTTCTTGAGCATGCAGAAGTTTATGGCAATTTCTACGGAGTTCCACGATCAGAGGTCAGAGATGGTCTGAAATCAGGAAAGGATGTTATTCTGAAAATAGACGTGCAAGGCGCGTCAACTATTAAAAATATTATCCCAGGAGCCATCTTGATATTTATTGTCGCGGAGTCCAGATCGGAACTCATTTCACGGTTATCGCACCGACAAACGGAGTCATCGGAAGAGCTTCAGCGACGCATTAGCACCGCAGAAGAGGAATTAAGTAGAATATCTGAGTTTGATTATCGTGTCATAAACAAGGCAGGAGATGTACAAAACGCGGTGAATACCATTGATTCAATTCTTTCAGCGGAGAAAGCTAAACTGATACCCCGTATGGCTGAACTGACATGAAAAACGAAAATATTAACAGACGCCAAAACACTGAACAACGTCCTCGTCTCCCAGAATGGCTCAAGGTTAGAATGCCGGGTGGACCCCGTTATATAGAACTTCAGAAGCTAATGAGATCTAAGGAATTGCATACTGTGTGCGAAGAAGCTCACTGTCCCAACATAGGAGAATGTTGGGAGCGTGGAACTGCCACATTCATGATATTAGGAGATATCTGTACTCGTGCTTGTAGATACTGCGCGGTAACAACGGGGAAACCTATGCAGGTGGATCAATTAGAACCAATTCGTCTCGCACAGACCGCAAAGGACATGGGCTTGGAATATTGCGTGATTACGTCTGTAAATAGAGATGATCTAAAAGATGGTGGGGCAAGTATATTTGCTCAATGCATAGACCGAGTTCATAAGGCTATTCCGAATTGCAAGGTGGAAGTACTTATACCAGATTTTATGGCCTCGATAGAACCGCTTGCCACAGTGCTAGATGCCAAGCCCGATGTGCTAAATCACAACATTGAGTCTACCCGAAGTGTGTTCCGGCTTGTACGTCCGAAGGGTGACTACGATCAATCCCTACAACTTCTAGCCAATTCAAAACGATTAGCACCTTCCATTCCTACGAAATCCGGAATAATAGTTGGAATGGGAGAAGACACCTCAGAAATCCTTGAAACCATGCGAGACCTGCGATCGGTTGATTGTGATTTATTGACGATTGGTCAATATTTGCGGCCATCCCAACAGCACATACGTATGGACCGGTTTTATACACCTGCTGAATTTGAATTCCTACGACATGAGGGTGTTAGTATGGGATTCAAACACGTCGCGTCAGGGCCTCTTGTCAGAAGCTCTTACCATGCAGACGAACAACACAAGAGCGCCACACTTCAATCTAACTAGCCCCAGATTAACTGCCGGCCACAGCAGAAATTATGTCGTATGGCTGTTCGAAAACGTACTCAGCTTCTGATCTTAGTGCCGAGCCGTTTAATGAGGCCCACATTGCAGACCCGAATTCTACGCCGGCAGACTTTGCACATTGCAAATCTGAAAGAGAATCCCCGATATAAACCACTTGGTCCTTGTCGACGCCCAACTCTTTACACACTTCAAACAGTCTACTTGGCGAGGGTTTGTATTCCCTTCCTGCATTCAGAAAAGACACATATTGGAAGCTATCTTGTATACCAGATATGTTAAGTTCCAATTCACCAAAAGTTTCTCGCTTATCAGACAATATTGCCATTCTTGCCCCTTGGCCACGTAGGCGCTCTAAAGTGCGTGTTATATCGTCATATAAGTGCCCCTTCAAGGGTACTAATTTGTCATACATGCCCATGTACACCGGAAGGATACGGTCTATCGAAAGATTCAAAACTCGTTCTAGATGCAACAGGAACGGGCATCCATATTCTTGAGCGACAACGTCCGGTGCCGGAGGCAACGCTTGGAGGATCTCCGCGGTATATGAGAGCAACCACATATGGAGGTCCCAACTGTTCCACAGTGTGAGATCCCAATCAAATATCACTGCTCTCTTATCTGTCATCGTATATACCGAACCCTTGATATTGAATTCTAATCACATGCTTCTGGTTGAACAGTGGTTCCTCTATTTGGGGACAATGATACATCCACCGAGAAGGTACTCCCCATTTGATCAAGGATCCCGGTGAACTTGATTGACGGGGCTTCCACAAGATATTCTATTTCGTCGTTGTTGATTATTCTGAATGGCCGATCGTGTCCAGGGTAAATAGTAGCGCTCTCGGCGACGATGTTCCGAATACTCTGCCTGGCTTCGGATTCACTCCAGAAGATCAGAGCTGGAGTACCTCTATACAACGCTCCAGCATCCGAAAACGCATCACCCCCAATACATACTGGGCCATTGTTCGTGTCAACTACGACACTGATGTGTCCACGCGTGTGGCCTGGTGTCTCAATTATCCTTACTCCGGGCTCTAATATAGTCTCAGCATTAACTTCTAACACCTTTTGTCCCGACAAAGTTTGAGAAAAATATCGTGCCGTCGCGTGGTCGCTAGGGCGAGGATTTTTAGAGTACTCCAGCTCCTTCGAATGGATCACAATCTCCGCGTTTGGAAATAGGTCCGTATTCTGAGAATGATCCCAATGAGCATGCGTAAGAATCACGCGACCTATGTCTTCTAGGCCCAAACCTATCTCTTCTAAGGCGCTCTTCAAAAGAACGCGCCGTCCGAAATGTGCAACATCTACCAAGGTTAGGACATCCCCTTGTATTAGCGCGACCGTAGACAGGCCCAGGCCAGTTTGGTCTGAATTGAAAGTGTACCCTGACAGAACGATTCTGATTTCTGGCATACTAATCTTCTCCGGTACGATGATAAAATTATAGTAGCAGGTTCTATCAAGACTAGCGAGTAGACATAGTGGACGCGTCAGAAGACATAGTAATGCTCAACGGGCATTTCATTACCAACGAGACATATACGACCGAACCGACCGCTGTCGCCTTATCAAAAGGAAGGATAGTTGCTGTTGGTTGTGATGAAGACATCAAACCCTTAATATCATCAACCACCAGGATCATCGACTGCAACAAGTTTCTAGTAGTGCCGGGATTCATTGACGCGCATATGCATCCGTTTTCTATCGCTAGAAATAGTATGAGTGTAAATTGTGATCATAACAACGTTAGCTCAGTCAGAGATATAATTACACTGCTCCGTATCAAAGCTAAACAAGTATCTTCGAATGACTGGGTTCTCGGGTATGGATACGATGAATCAGAGTTAGAGACTACTCAGCCCTTGGACCGAACTAGCTTGGACCTTGCGTCAAGCGACCACCCCATCAAGCTGACTCATAGGTCCGGTCATATAACTATATTAAACAGCAAGGGATTGGAATCTGCTCATGTCGATTCTCAAACTATAGATCCCTTGTCGGGTATTATATGCCGATATGAGGACTCCACAATCCCGACGGGCGTATTTTTAGACTGCGAGGAGTTCCTGAAGGATCGACTGGGACATACTCTGGATCACCATCAATTTGTACAAGCGATGGGTAACACTAGCGAGTCGCTTAGCAAATACGGCATCACTTCAATCCAAGATGCCAGTTATACAAACGACAAGGCGCACTGGGATACGTTCGTCGAGCTAATCAATTCGGATGTCTGGAAAATCAAGACCACGATGATGGTTGGTATAGATTCTATTGAAGAATTTAAGATTGAAGGACTGACGTTTTGCTCATCTCGTCGCCTTCTACGGCTCGGACATTCAAAGATCATTTTATCGAGCACTACTGGGAGACTAACTCCGAGTCAAGAAGAATTACATTATCAGATTAAAACTAGTCACAATCTAGGCTTCCCTGTCGCTATCCATGCAGTAGAAGCGGAAGCAGTACAAGTGGCCTCAGAAGTCTTAGAGGCTTTACATAAAGAAAGACCTATCCCAATTGATCACTATGACAGGATTGAACATTGTTCGGAGGTGCCCGAGGATCTTATGGACTCCGTGGTGAAGAGTCATGCGATGGTTGTAACCCAACCTGGATTTCTTTATTGGAGACGCAATCAATATCGAGAAACTGTCGCACTAGATCTGCAGCCTCACATATATCCCATACACCAATTTGCAGAGCGTAATATCCCGTACGCATTTAGCTCTGATGCGCCAGTAATCGATGCTAATCCTTGGTGCGGAATTGATGCTATTCTCAATGGGACACCCCCATTTTACCGTGGCACACTCGCACCTGATGCTCCAGTATTAAACCGGCTCAAACAAGCCATACAGCCGTACACTTTGGGAGGAGCTTATTCTGAAAACACAGACATAGAGAAAGGGTCTATCAAACCTGGGAAGAAGGCTGATATAGCAGTATTTCCGTGGTCACCAGGAAACAATCTGCCTCCGCCAGAGTCTCACCATGCAATACTCACTATGAGCGATGGTGTTGTAATATATGACGACTTAACCTCATAGAATATCTCATTTCGTACGAGACATTATGTATTCAGTCAGGAGACTAAGTGATTCACGAGACGGGCCTCTCGGGAGGTCTCTCAGACTGGACTGAGCCTTGGCACAGTACTCTTGAATGACTCCATAACAATTTTCTATAGCGTCAGAATTCATGATCATCTCTAGAGCCAGCTTTAGTTGCTCAGGATCGCGAGTATCTGAGAACCATTTACTCACTGGGTTGTTACCGGGGTAATCTTCTAGAACTCTAATGCTCGGCAGAGTCAAAACACCATTGGCTAAATCACTGCCTACCGGCTTACCTATATGGTCAGAGTCGCCCTCAAAGTCCAACACGTCGTCCATAATTTGGAAAGCCATTCCGATAGAATACCCGTAGGATTTCAAGCTTTGCACACTTGTTTCGGGGGCGTTCCCCAATATTGCTCCGGTCTCACCAGCGGTGCAAAATAGAGACGCTGTTTTACGGTATATCCGGTCTTCATAATCCACTCGTGCTTTAGATGCGTCGAAGGTGCTGAAAAACTCGCTGATCTGTCCGCTTGCCAACTCCATAATTGTCTCCGAAAACCGCCTAATTACCCTAACATTCTCTGTTTCGCAGACCCACGTGGCCGACGTAGCAAACACATAGTCTCCAAATAAGACTGCGATATTCTTTCCCCACAACTGGCTAACCGTCGCAAGACCACGGCGCGTTTCCGCATCGTCAACAGTGTCGTCATGTATGAGTGTAGCGATATGTAACAGTTCTATTGCCGCAGCCATGGTTACGGACATATCCGACTCTTCTTGGTGAACCGATGATGCCAGCAAGGTGACAGCCGGTCTTACCCGTTTCCCTCCGCTGCTGAGGATATGTGTTATTAATAACTGCAAATCAGGTAATGGATCGTTGCTTAATGTTGCCAAACGATCTTCAACACATTGAAGTCGTGCTAAGATCGGCTGATATATCGCAGCCGTTGCAGAATCTAACCCGCTAATCACTAGAATTTTATCCTTTCGCCGTGCCCGCTGCATCTGGACTCCCTAGATCAACGTCAAGCTTGGTGTACAACGGCGTTGGAACTGCCAGTACGCTACCGGCTGCCACATTGGTCGCACTCCAATCCTCGGGCCAAACTTCTAAACTCACATCCCCCTTAAAGCCTAGGAATTCATGAAGCTCCTGGCTGGTGAAGGGTAGAAATGGAGTTAACATAATCTTCAGCCTGTTTAGAATATTTATTCCGACCCACAGCGTGGTGCCTGCCGAAGCCTTATCTGTTTTAATTTCTTTCCAAGGAGCTTTCGAATCTAAATACCTGTTGGTTTCTTGAGCCAAGCTGAATATTTGATTAAGTGACTGGCGTATCCTGACAGCCTCCAAGTTCTCTACCACGGCGGCTAATACGTTTTCTGAAGCATTTAGTAAGTCTCGATCAGAATCATCCAACTTATTAGGTTCTGGTACTAAGCCATCAAAATTGCGGTACGTGAAAGACAAGATGCGATTCACAAGATTGCCATAGGTAGATACTAATTCGTCGTTATTCCTGCGTATAAACTCTGCCCAACTGAAGTCTGAGTCCCCTGTCTCGGGCATATTCATTGTTAACATGTATCTGAGAGGATCCGGATCATAATGTTCCAGATAGTCAGGCACCCAGAGTGCCCAGTTCTGACTTGTGGAGAATTTGCGACTGTCCAAGCTTAAAAATTCATTTGCTGGAACGTCATAAGGCAAGTTAAGTTCATGGCCGTACGCCATAATAATGGCTGGCCAAATTATGCTATGGAACGGAATGTTGTCTTTCCCGATAAAATAATAGCTTTTCGTCTCTTTGTCTTTCCAAAACTCCGCCCAAGCGTTTTGGTCATCGGACGCACTCGCCCATTCTATAGCCGCGGAGAGGTAACCAATCACGGCTTCAAACCAGACATATATTCGCTTGTCTTCATAACCTTCAATTGGAATAGGAACACCCCAGGTCAAATCCCGAGTTATTGCGCGGTCTTTTAACCCGCTCTGCAGAAAACTGCGACTCGAATTAGAGACGTTGCTCCGCCAGTGAATCTGGTGCTCCATCCAGAGTAATAAATCATCTTGGAAAGCGGAGAGTTTCAAGAAAAAGTGCTGGGACTCCCTAAACTCTGGAGTACCCTCACATAGAGTGCAAAACGGTCGGATTAGTTCTTGGGGATCAAGAGTTCTGCCGCAGAGATCACACTGGTCGCCTCTAGCTTTTGCATTTTGGCAATGCGGACACGTCCCTTCGACATAGCGATCCGGTAAAAACCGGGTGCACTGAACACAATAAGCCAACATCATACTGGCTTCGTATATGTAACCTTTCTGGAATAAATCCAGGAATATATCCTGAACAATTGTTTGGTGATTTTCTGTATGGGTAGTGGTAAACAAGTCGAAGGTTATGCCTAGCCTGTCCCAGGTTTCCATAAACTGTGGATGAAATCTGTTTAGAACGTCCTCCGGTGTTATCCCTTCTTGTTCTGCCCGTACTGTGATCGGGGTACCATGTGAATCGCTACCGGAAACCATTAGTACTCGTCTGCCACGCATTCGGTTATACCGTGCAAATATGTCGGCCCCCAGATAACAACCGGCTATGTGGCCCATGTGAAGCGGCCCGTTCGCGTAGGGCCAGGCAACTCCAATAAAAATCTTCTCTGACACGCTAGAGTCCTTATATTACCTAAGTCTCGGGAGCTGACAGCTTAGCGGTCCCATGGATTGCATGCTCGAAAGCGCTCTCCAGCTCAACATACTACATAATGGTAACCATATCGATGATTTATTTTAGCACAATAGACTTTCCAGTTCGTTACCAAGATCAGTGACAAACTTCTCTGCCACGATTGATTTAAGTGTGAAATTACACTAACCAAGATTGACAATAAAGCGTCAAATTGGTAACATTTTTATATATATCCCACTGAGAATGGGAGTAGTAGGAACACTTACCGTACAAGAGAGCCGGACAATGGTGTGATTCCGGTTACGCGTAGGCTCCGAACTCGCCCAGGAGTGGCCCTCTTGAACAGAGTAGGGAGGGCGGCAGACACCGTTAAAAGTCTCCAAGCTGTCTCGATCTGAACCGCTTATGAGCGCCTTGATGAGATCGAGAAAGAAGGGTGGTACCGCGGGAAATTAAAAAGACCCGTCCCTTCAGAGGGATGGGTCTTTTTGTGATTAACAGAGAGGGTTAAATGAAGTTAACGGGCGCTGAGATAGTGTGCGAAAGTCTCCTCAAAGAGGGTGTCGACTTATTATTCGGAATACCCGGTGGTGCCGTATTGCCCTTTTACGACGCACTAGGGAAGTACCCCCAATTACGTCACATACTTGTGCGACACGAACAAGCTGCTTCAATGGCGGCGGATGGTTACGCACGAGCGAGTGGGAAGGTTGGGGTGTGTACAGCAACCTCAGGGCCAGGAGCGACTAACTTAGCCACTGGTATTGCCGCTGCACAGATGGATTCAGTTCCGATCGTAGCAATTACCGGACAGGTACCTCGGGCCGCCATAGGCAGAGACGCATTTCAAGAGACCGATCTGACAGGCCTCACGTTACCAATTACAAAACACAACTATCTAGTAATGGATGTTAATGATATCGCCCCGGCTATCAAAGAGGCATTCTATATAGCACGTTCGGGACGGCCAGGACCGGTATTAGTAGACATACCAAAAGATGTATTACTTGGCGACAAGATAAACTTCAACTGGCCGGAGGGATTGGATCTACCTGGTTATAAACCGGCAGGCCTTGCCCCCGACGACCAGATAATGGAAGCCGCTGCAGTTATAAATAAGGCACAGAGACCGGTCATCCTCGCAGGGCATGGGGTGATTATATCGCGAGCATTCGATGAACTAAAAGATCTAGCGGAAAAAGCTCAAATCCCAGTCATAACAACTCTCCTCGGAATCAGCTCGTTTCCCACAGACCACATATTAAATGTGGGAATGCCCGGTATGCACGGTATGGCCTATGCCAGTCTAGCGATTGACCAGGCCGACGTTGTTATATCTTTAGGTGCCAGGTTTGATGATCGGGTCACAGGGAGGATTGCGGATTTTGCACCTAATGCCACTATCGTCCATTTTGACATTGATCCATCAGAATTCAATAAGAATGTTAGGGTAGCCGCGCCAGTATTGGGAGATCTCAAGCAAACATTGGCACAGATCTTACCCTCAATCGAGAAAACAGTCAGATTGGATTGGATGCAGAACATCGAACAATTGAAATCTGAACACCCGTCTTTACACATACGAGAGTCCATGGAAATCTTGCCTCAATATGTTATGCAGCAATTGTCAGAGATTACGAAAGGTGATGCGATCGTTGTCACTGGGGTCGGTCAGCATCAGATGTGGGCCGCGCAGCACTATCACTTCACCGAAGCGAATACTTGGATAACATCGGGAGGGCTGGGAACCATGGGGTTCGAAGTCCCAGCGGCTCTCGGAGCAAAGCTAGCACGCCCTGAGAAAACTGTATGGTCAGTGGCTGGAGACGGTGGATTCCAAATGACTATGTGTGATCTCGCAACCGCTGTTGAGAACAACATCGAAGTCAAATTTGCCATCTTGAACAACGGCACGCTCGGTATGGTTAGACAACTACAAGATCTATTCTATGAAAACGGTTTCGTTGCATCCCTCTATTCAGGTAACCCTGACTTTGTAAAGTTAGCCGATGCATATGGAATTACAGGCATCAAAGTTACTGATAAAAGCCAGGTAGCACATGCAATCCAGACTGCCATGGATACACCGGGTCCAGTTATAATTGACTTTATCGTTAAACAAGATGAACATGTTTTCCCTATGATACCAGCAGGAGAATCGGTCAATGAAATGATGGAGGAGCCATCAACCGAATCGGTGTCCACATGAGCAAGCAAAATAACTACCATACTATTATATCGTTGGTCCAAGATAAACCAGGGGTTCTAGCCCGTGTGGCCAGTCTCTTCAGAAGGCGTGGTTTCAATATAGCGAGTCTGGCAGTTGGCCACAGTGAAGAACCTGGTTTGTCCAGAATGACTTTTGTGGTAGACGGGGATCAATACACGGTTGATCAGGCCACCAAACAACTCGACAAACTTGTTGACATCGTTAAAGTCTCTGATATAAGTGATGCCGATGTTGTCGCCCGAGAGTTAGCGCTCATAAAAGTTTCTATAGCGGACGACACCAGAAGTCAAATCATTGAGATAGTTCAACTCTTTCGAGCTAAAATCGTGGATGTAGGCACTATGTCATTAGTCGTAGAAGCTACTGGTGAAGAAGCGAAGATTGATGCGCTTATCGAATTACTGGCTCCCTTCAACATAACAGAACTAATGCGCACGGGCAGAGTTGCCATGGTCAGAGGTAAATCCACCGGAGAGATCAGCGACGATTACTCTACAGATGCTCACCACAATAAGGCTTTAGCCAGAGAAATCGGATCCTACTAACATAGCGAATCCAAAAAGAATTAACATCGAGAGGATAATAACATGGTAACAGTATATTACGACAAAGACGCAGACTTAGCCGCACTCGCAGGCAAAACTATCGGCATGGTCGGTTACGGCAGCCAAGGCCATGCTCACGCACTGAACCTCAAAGATAGCGGCCAAAATGTCATAGTTGGGCTCTACCCTGAAAGTAAAAGCCGAGCATCAGCACAAGAGGCCGGTCTTCAAGTAGCAGATGTTCCTGAAGTAGCTCGGGAAGCGGATGTTCTGATGGTGGTCATCCCAGACCATATACAAGGTGAAATTTATAGACAAGAAATCGCACCAAACCTTAAATCTGGTTCTGCGATCATGTTTGCCCACGGATTCAGTATCCACTATGGAGAGGTCGTACCACCACCAGATGTAGACGTTATGATGGTAGCTCCAAAGGCTCCTGGACACAGAATGCGGGAGCAGTTCGTCGACGGCATTGGTGTACCTGGATTACTCGCAGTACATCAGGACTCTACAGGCAACGCAAGACAGATCGGACTAGCCTACGCGAAAGGTGTTGGGTGTACCAAATCTGGAGTACTAGAGACCACTTTTAAAGACGAAACTGAAAGCGATCTATTTGGCGAGCAAGCAGTCCTTTGTGGCGGGATTACGTCTCTGATAAACACCGCCTTTGAGACTCTGGTAGAAGGTGGATATCCACCCGAAATTGCCTACTTTGAAGTCCTGCACGAAATGAAATTAATTGTAGATCTAGTTCAACAAGGTGGATTTAACTACATGCGCTACTCTGTCAGCGATACCGCCGAGTACGGGGATCTTACCCGAGGACCTCGCGTAATTGATGAACATGTTAAAGAAAATATGAAGAAGGTGCTTGCAGACATACAAGATGGCACTTTCGCTAGAGAATGGATCACTGAAAATCACGAGGGCAGGCCCAGATTTAGACCTCTGAGGGAAGAAGCTAGAAGTAGTAAGATCCACGAGGTAGGTCGTGAATTACGCGCGATGATGCCGTGGCTCGATGCAAAAGAGGTATAAGAATATTGTATCTATCACAAATAGATTCCGTGATAGATAACCAGGTATAGGAGTTCCAATATGTATATAGAGGTGACGTTTAGAGCAGTTCACCATCGCGGTCTGGTCTTGGCAAGGCTGGTTGCGGTGGACTGCGGGGCACTGTTACTCAATTGTTAGTCGCTCGGTAACAGATAAATCTACAGAACTATAGAAAAGGAAGTAATTATAATGGCTAACGACAAAGTGAGATTTCTCGACACTACACTAAGAGATGGAGAGCAATCGGCTGGTATCGGGATGACCGGCGAAGAAAAAATGGAGATAGCGAAACAACTCGAAAGATTGCGCGTCGACATCATAGAAGCAGGTTTTGCAGCCAGCTCACCTGGAGATTTTCAAGCGGTAAATAATATCGCTAAAGAAATAAAAGATGCTCAAATATGCTCATTAGCTAGGGCACATCCTAACGACATTGACCAAGCCTGGGATGCAATTAAAGTTGCTCAGGCACCTCGTATACATGTATTTTTGTCATCATCTGAGATCCATGTAATGCATCAACTTCGTAAGAATCGCGAAGAAGTTATGGAGCTCGCGGTCAGTATGGTTGAACGCGCCAAGGGATATTGTAACGACGTAGAATTCTCACCCATGGACGCCACTCGAACGGAACCACAGTACCTATATGAGATGCTGGAAGCGGTCATACGAGCAGGCGCTACTACCATAAATGTAGCGGACACTGTGGGGTATGCAATCCCTTCCAATTTTACGACCCTTTTGCAAGATATTCAGAACAAAGTAGCCGGCATTGAAAATGTAACCTTGAGTGTCCACTGCCACAATGATCTTGGCCTCGCAGTGTCAAACAGTTTAGCGGCTGTTGAAGCAGGTGCTCGACAGATCGAAGGATGCATAAATGGTATCGGTGAAAGAGCAGGAAACGCATCGTTAGAAGAAATTATCATGGGACTCGATACCCGCAAGGATCTATTCCAAATTGACATGGGAATTGACACTACACAATTATACCCAGCTAGCCGTCTCGTCAGTCGTATAACCGGCATGGCAGTTCAGGCTAATAAAGCCATAGTGGGGGAGAATGCATTCCGCCATGCATCAGGCATACACCAAGACGGTGTCTTGAAAAACCGTAGCACGTATGAAGTAATGGACCCCGCTAGAGTCGGAGTCCCTAGTAACAGCCTAGTATTGGGTAAACTCAGTGGACGAGCCGGATTACAATCACGCCTAGAAGACTTAGGTTACACCTTATCCAGAGACGAGATTTCTAATGTGTTTGAGTCCTTCAAAGTGTTAGCAGACAAAAAGCGTGAGGTTACAGACCGAGACTTAGAAATCTTAATGGATGAAGAGAAACGAGAAGCTGGTGAGCCGATCAGCTACACTCTAGACCAGGTCCACTTTTCAAGCGGAGACCACGACATCCCGACCGCAACAGTACGGTTGGATGGCCCCGATGGAATCAAGACAGATGCATCCACTGGAAACGGTCCTGTAGACGCTGTTTGTAAGGCTATAGATAGAGTAATCGGATGCTCCACGAGACTCGTTGACTTTAATGTTCAGTCCATAAGTGAGGGTCTCGATTCTATTGGTACTGTCACTATTCGCATAGAAAGTGCTGGTAGAACCTTCTCAGGAAGAGGAGCCTCTACCGATATTGTAGTCGCCAGCGCAAAAGCGTATTTAAGCGCAGTTAATCGGCTACTTGCGGCGGATGATGAAGCTACTAGCCCTGCCATCGGCAGCACTCCAGATTAGGAAGTAAAACACACTATCGGAGAGTAACGTCCATGGCCTCTTAGAAGAGCGACGTGCTCTCCGAACCTAGTTCTCCAACTGAACTATTCTCGGGAGTATTGTCTTGCCTCGAATATCAAGTATAGCCACGGTACCCAAAGTTCCTACCATATGTTTACTACCAGGATAGGTCGGGCTTCCTGGGTTTAAGAACACGATCCCCTTCTTCTCACACAATAGCTCTTCGTGAGTATCTCCAAACAATACTATATCGACCGGCTCCCCAAACTTCTTTACCATGACATCGACCACGTCGTCATTTTCAAATATTAATTCAGTCCCATCGGAATTAGTCAAAATCCCTTTTATGGGCCACTGGATATCATGCACCATTCCAATTGATACTGATTCAACCTTAACAATACGCGTCATGTGAGCTAACCTATCTCCTGGTTCCCTAGGATCTTCGTAGCCCCTGACAGCCAGAACCGGAGCCACTTGCTCTAACACATCTAGAACGCCTAGACACTCGAGATCACCGCAATGCAATATGAGGTCTACTCCTGAGAGACTCGAAAGTATAACGTCCGGCAAGTCGCTACCTGAACCGGCCGAGTGAGTATCCGATATTACACCAACTAGCATCGTTGTTGCGCTATTTCCTTCCTAATGCTTCGATCGTACCCAAGATGGCACGCTGATTCATACCATGTGGGAAAGCTACTACCGGCGCATCCGCCCCGTAAGCTCGGAATCTAGCTAACTGAAACTTGCACTCCTCGGTATCCCCGGTAATCGCTATGCCGTCAACCATCTCGTCGGATATTAGTCGAGCTGCTTTACCCCGATCGTTACGTGCCCAAGCTTCTCGAACTTTATCCGATTCTCTTTTATATCCATATCTGCAAAACAAATTATAGTAATAAGTTCCCATACCCCCTACATAATAGGCGATGTGGTTTCTGATGAGGTCCTTCGCTCGCTCACGTTCTTCAGATTTGTCCGCCATGTAACACAATATCTGTGGGCACACCTTGACTGAGTCAGGATTGCGGCCTGCCAATTCTGAACCATACTCAACAGCATTTTTTAAGCTGCGTAAATGCTGATAGTGGACCCAGATAGGTATCCAACCATTTGCAACTTTTCCAGTCAACTCAAGATTGCGCGGTCCGAGGCTCGCAAGATATATCGGTATCTCAGCCTGAACAGGATTGATATTGAGTCGAAAGCCTCTAAGGCTGAAATCCCCCGCGGAGTAGTCTACTCTCTGCCCCGACAGTGCTTGCCTGATGATTGCAACATAGGCCTCAGTATTCGCGATAGGATTTTTAAACTTTACACCGTGCCAGTTCTCTATAACTATTTTGCCACTAGTACCTAGACCCAATATAGCCCTACCACCAGAAATCGAATCCAGTGAAGCTATACTTTGCGCAATCAAAGAAGGGGTCCTGCTGTAAATAGGAAGTATTCCCGTACCTAACTTCAGAGTAGCGGTGTTACATGCAACGAACGTCAGCAGGGTTAGAGCATCTCGGCCCCAAGACTCCCCAGTGAAAAAGGTTGAATATCCATGCGCCTCACTTAATCGCGCTATCTCAAGAACTTCATCGTTCGTCGTATCCTGACGACTTCCATAAGCTATGGAAATTTGTTCTGATTCCAACGTGCCCCCGCCGCGACTACTTTCTGAGAATACCGTGGAAATGCCATTCCCTTAATTTCGATTTTCCCAGAGAGTGAAATAATCATGAGAATCGCCACCAAATGCTTCGGTCAATTCATCTCGATTGATTTTATTTAGAGCTTCATTTTCCTCAGCCACCAGTCTTGACAGGACACCTTCCCAATCATGCCCATTAGACCGCAACATCTCAGAGCCTATTACGGAGTTGAGATTATCGATTAGCCGTTCTGAATGCACAGCCAAAGCCCCTCCGCTTATCACAAATACAACAACCGAGGGCACCAATTCGTCATCATCCGGATCAATCCCCAAAGTTTCCAATATAAAGGACATTGAAATATCCCGTATAAGTTCTTCCATTCTCAGTGGGAGGTTTATTAGATGGGAAAATGGGGCATTGGTTTCACGACGAGCAACAAGTGAGAACTCGTGTTCAACAGCAGCATAAAACCTGTCTGTGAAAATGTCCTGGGTATTTAATAGATTTACAACTGGATCGCTATATCTGAGATCAACTGTCATAAACTCTCTCAGATGAGGAAATATGAAGATCTGCAAATCACATTCTTCACCTTCGGGGACCTGACCTTTAAATAAATCTTCCATCAACGTATCAACTCTGCACTCTATTGTACCAAATCGTACCAAGCTCCAATTGTACGGATACAAGTATACCTGCTCCAATAAGTACAACCAAATGAGTCACGAGTTCAGCCTATACTTTTAGTAAATCGTCAAACTGTTTCGACAACCAATTCGCTAAACTTATGCGTCCAATAGCCTCACGTAGAACTCTCTGTTTCAATCTCCTGTCCTCAGAGGGCAATTCTATAGCTTTCCCCATGGCGTCAGCAGTGCCCTGGAGATCAGCAGCACTAATACCAATGACCCCATCCTTGAGGTGCGGGTATACTCCGCTGGTATTTGACAGTACCATCGCACCATTCTTAGCGTTTACTAAGGGGCCCTCTTGGGCGATCAAATTTGTCCCTTCACTGATGGTATTAACTAGCAAAACGTCGTAGAAAGTCATAGCGGCAACAGCCTGAAGATAATTATTTTCTATGAACGCTACAACTGGTGTCCAGATGTCTGTACGATACGCCGTATTAATACGATTAATTTCCTGGCGTATTTCTTCCAAGTATCGTTGATATTGCCTAATATGCGAGCGAGAAGGTACTATAAATGCCCAAAATGTTACATGTTCCTGTAAGTCTTTTCGATCTTTCAACAAGATTTCAAACGCCTTCAGACTTCGGACAATATTCTTGCTCGGTTCTGCCCTGTCAATACGCACAACTGATATATCAGTAGCAGAATCGATTAAAGCCCGCTGATGTTCTCGTACTCTTCTTGATTCACTTATCTTCACTACTTCATCTGGATTGATACCCATCGGATACACTTTAATAGTGCATTTGTGCCCGTCCATCACTACAATCTGATTATCCCAATCTATATCGGCGTCCAAATCCAATAGACTTATCGTAGAGAGGAAATTACGGCTGTCTGCCATAGTTTGGAAGCCAACTATGTCTGCCTTACATAACGAGTAACATATCTCCCGAACGATAGTGACCGGCAATAGGTACCAATAACGCGATTCGGGCCAGGGGACATGTATATAGTGCTGTATCAAGACGTCAGGCCGCGCCTCTCGCAGGAGTCCAGCGCATAGATATAGATGATAATCATGCAACATGACCAACGTCGGTTTGGAAGATGAGTCTATCTCTTCCAAGATTTCAGTAACAAAACTTTGATTTACTTGGCGATACCCTGAAACCCAAGCGTCATACACCGTTGAATCCACGTTGGGGCTATACGGTGTATTCCACATATAATGATGTAAAAACCATAACAGGGGATTGCATATGATGTTATAAAATTTATGGTACACGCGACGGGATGGTTTGACGAACCTAATGGAGCCTGAAAATTTAGCTTCAGGATGAGGGATTTTGGGACTGCCATCGGGAGAAGTTGCGCGCCTGTCGGCTTCTCCAAGAGCGCTAGATATCCACGTAAAATCGGTCTCCTCTGGCAATG
>Ga0209034_10000138_pt1 | contig 36022 bp, 34 predicted proteins | sample MarorgKNORR_S2LV_2_FD_188219 | JGI IMG/M metagenome (GOLD analysis project Ga0209034, IMG submission 188219) | Marine microbial communities from the Southern Atlantic Ocean, analyzing organic carbon cycling - 250m_A/KNORR_S2/LV (SPAdes) (version 2) | ecosystem: Environmental > Aquatic > Marine... | reverse complement strand
CCGTCTTTTGTGTCTGCACAGAACACCCTACCCTCACCACCATCCGGCTTTGTGGCAGACAAAAACAATTTGGCACTTTGAGGATTTGAATTATCGGTGATGATGTCAGTTCGGGCCGCTATACCGAGCTCCCCAAACATTGGAAATGAATATGGTCCACCCCATGAGTTACAGCGATTTTCAGAAATGTAGAAATAAGATTCGCAACCTTTCCTGAGTCCGGTTCTACCCATAAGTATCGCAAAGTCAGGATTGGAAAAATTGATATTTCGATCTAAAGATTTTGGCGGGTTAGACCTCTCATGTACGGGTCCCAAAGATAGGTTCATATGTTCGTCAGCGCTTATAGCCACCTTCCCTGGCGCAGCCAGCGGAGCTTCTATATTTTCCCAGGTGAAGCCACCGTCTATGCTTCGAGATTGCATTGTGATGAATGGGCGATCCCTATCCCGGTAATGGAATCCGCCATCATTACTATGGAAGCCTAGAGTAAACCCCGTGACGATCTCATCACCCCAGTTCCATATGCCATAGTTAGCTGGCCATCCGGCGTACCTATCTGGCTCTTTATATACGATTACGTGTTTCATCAAGTTAAATTTACGATTCTTGGTACCGTGGATGCCAGCCGGGTCCGGCCCAATTAGTCAGTTTTCTGGGAGTTAATTTAACGAGAACTCGAGGCATATGCTTGGTGTCCTCGTAGTATTGGTGACCTTCTTTTTCACCGAGGTATCTATGAGCCCAATGTTCCCAGTCACCTGTCCACTCAGCATCAAGAATTTCAGCGTCTGTTTCTGCAATAACCCTGGTGTACGGAGCCACGTATGTATCTATACAAAGTGATGTTTTGGGGTTCTTCTTAATATGACTTACCCATACAGCCTTACTTCGGCCTGCTACAAGAAATACATCTTTTTCATAGCTGTACCAAAGTGGATTTACATATGGGTAACCTCCTGCAGTAACAGTTCCCAGTTTCAATATTTTCGATCCTGTAGTAAGAAACTCTTCCATTTCACCAATGCTAAGTTTCGGCATTTACCACTCCTAATAATCTAGCTGATAAGAGAGACTTCCTAGTGGCCTGCCAGTCGGGCAAACCTTTATTCTTTACCTACCGCCAAGCAAACTACGGGAGGTTACTCCTTTGTCATATAGGCCTTCAATATCTTTCTCTGAGTAACCCAATTCAGACAAAACCTCATCGCTATCGGCACCGAAACATGGTCCTGATTTTGAAGGTAATTCTGTGCGGCGTTTAGCTCTCCATGAGGGGCGGGATACCAGATGCTCCCCTGCGATATCGTGAGCTACTGTGATGAAATTTCCCCTGTCTAGCATATGGGGATCATTCATAAGCAGGGCGGGAGACATAACTGGTGCTGCACAAATACCCGCATTTTGAAATACTTTGGATATTTCTACAGCGTCCTGAGTTCTAGCCCATTCTGCAATCACATTATCGATTTCTTCAACATGTTTTCTTCTATCTGTAGCTGCTTCGTATTTTTTATCTTTTAACCTGTCATCGCCAATAATGCCGATAATCTTCGTCCACTCTTCATCATTTTGGCAGTCAATTGCGATCCATCGGTCATAGGCATAATCCACGATTTCCGGATTGGGTGTTCTGGCAGAAGGACCCATCACCGGACGGCCCTCCTTATCAGGGATAGTTTCGTAAACATTGTGTGGTGCTGACTTAAGATGTCTTGGTCCAGTGCGCACCGGAACCTCTATTCCAAGCGATTCAGCTACAAAATATTCACCGACCAGTCCAGTAACTCCATCCCGCTGCGGAATCACACAATACATCCCTTCTCCGGTCTTCTCTCTGTTGACTAAAGAAGCAATAACAGAGGCTGCACAAGTGGATCCTGCAATCGGGTCCCCGTATGAAATTCCCGATTTATGAGGGGGTCCGCCCTCATAGCCTTGTAAGGCGACCAAACCTCCCATTTGTTCTATCGTGGGACCAAAGCCTACTCTTGAAGAATCAGGTCCTTCATGTCCAAATCCAGGCATGGATATGTATATCAAATCCGGTTTTATTTTCTTTAGTTCTTCATATGAGAGTCCATTTCTTTCAGCAACGCCGGAGGACCAGTTTTCAACAAACACATCTGCTGTGGCGACGAGCTCCTTTAGAACCTTCATGCCTTCCGGCTTTTTAATATCGAGAGATAAACCCTTTTTTCCTCTGTTGTATTCATTAAAATAGGGGGCCAGATCTATATCTGGGTTTTTCCTAGCACCACCTGCAGTCCGAACTGGGTCCGGAAAGGTAGGTCCTTCAACTTTCACAACCTCTGCACCCATATCAGCAAGGAATCTGCATCCGTACGGACCCGACCAAACTTGTGTCATATCTATGACTCTTACTCCGTCCAAAGGCATGGGAACTTTCTCAGATTCGAAAGATGTGATTTCTGAGTCTTCCGATTTAGAAAGTGAGGTGAAGACTTCTTCGGAATGTTGTCCGATAGTAGGAGCCGGTTCAAAATGTCCTCTATCCCCAGCAAATCCGATGGGACCAGAAGGATATAGGTGGGTGCCCAAAAGTGGATGGTCCACCTCGTTCCAAAAGTTAGTTATTTTATGGTTAGGCCAATCAATCAATTCCCTAGGAGTTGGAATCATCCCAAATGGAGCTCTGTGTTGATCCGCAATTTCAAAAATCTCTTCTGCTGTTCTTGTCGCTGTAAATTCTGGAACAAGTATTCTCAGAAGATCGTCCGATTCTTGGTTCCAGCCTCCAGTGTTAAATATGGGATCATCTTTCATTCCAGAATGCCCCATAGCATCCAACACCGATTTAGTTTGCCTCGGCATAGAAGCAACTCCTATCCATCCGTCGAGGCATTCATAAATACCCCAAAGAGCTCGAGGGTTATTACTTGCTCGAGTCTGTTCACTCCCGTACCACATTGCAGAAGGTCCGCCACCTTCTAAGGTTGCAGCCTGTATTTCTTGCATCGACAGATCGAATATTTCACCAATACCGGTACTTTTGCTGGAATATATACCGGCTAGCAACGCCCCAAACCCTTGAACTCCACTTTGATAGTAAGCCTGATGGCCAACGGTGAAAAGTGGCGGCTTATCAATATCTCCTGCTAGGTACATCTGTCCTCCAGACGCAGCAGCCGTTATCGACGATGCTTTCCAGGCCGATTGAGGTCCAGTTTGTCCATATGGACTGATTTGTACTGCAGACAAATCTTTTTTTAAATCACATAAACTACCCAGATCCAATCCTTTCCCAGCAAGATATCCAGGTGGATAACTATCTAAAACACCATCAGAAGACAATATGAGATCTCGCAGAGTATCCAAGTCAGATTCAATGTCGAAATCAATAACAACTGACTTCTTTCCTCCACCGAGATAAGCAAACAGTAAACTCTTTTCTGGGTCTGGAATATCCTCCGGCCATGGCGGCTGCCATCTTATGCTGTGGCCTTTTGGGGGTTCTACAACGATTACTTCTGCCCCATATATAGAGAAAAATCTTGCCGCAAAGGCAGTGGAGACATCTCTGCCAATTTCAATTATTTTTAGCCCACTTAAAACCTGGGCATTATTTAGACTCACGTGTTAAACCTTTTAAAAGGATTACATTCCCCGGATAATCCCTCGAATATATCCTATTTGACCAAGATGCTGAACTGGCTCGACAATCATATGAGCCAAAACCCCGCCTTTAGTTACCCCTGGCAATTGTCGATGCAAACCTTCAAAAGGGCACCTTTTATCCAATTCATCAGGGTCAATGGTTTTTACGCATTCAAGTGTTTCCGCTCTTACAGCCTTATAATAGGCAATCAGATCCTCAAGGGAAATGGCCGGCATATCTTTCACTTGCTGTGCGGTATAGCCAACTCCGACATCTGCCGCAGGAATTCCAAATTTCTCTGCCCACCCCCCTCTTGACCACAACTGCTCTTCTTCGCGGACACCCAAATTCAATAAAATGTCCTCGGCTCGGGCTGCATGCCATAAAGCAAAATCAATATGATGGGATTCTTCTGAAGGCATAAAACGCCTTTCTTCGGCTGTCAATCCATCTACCAATCTTTCCGTTTCAGATTCATATTCATCAAATTGCAGTTTCAATATTTCCCTAAAATCCATAGAATCACCTTTAATCAAATGTTTTGTATCTTCATAACCTATTCCAAAATTCAGAGCATGATACAAAATAAATAATCGACGGGCTACAAAAGAATTAGTGTTTGGAGGTCAGAATGAGACTAGAAGGTAAAACAGCCATAGTCACAGGAGCAAGCAATGGAATGGGTTCATCCGAATCTAAATTGTTTGCAAGAGAAGGTGCTAACGTCGTCCTAGCCGACGTAGATTCAGAGGCGGGGCACCAGTTAGTCGAGGAAATCTCTGAAGGCGGCGGCACGGCACACTTTGAGATGTGTGATGTTTCAAGCGAAGATAATTGGCAATCTATGTCTGAGAATGTACTTAGCAAATACGGCTCCGTAGATATCTTGGTAAATAACGCGGGAATTAGTAGCACCTCAACTGCCGATCTGCTGAGTACTGATGACTGGAATAAGATAATGAATATAAATTCAACCGGGGTATTTTTAGGGACAAAGACTGCTGCGGAAATTATGAAAACCCAAGGAGGTGGATCGATAGTCAATATATCTTCCATAATGGGTTTTGTGGGAGGAGAATATGGGCATCCTGCTTATCATGCCTCTAAAGGTTCAGTCCGGATTTTTAGTAAAGCTATGGCCGTTCGGTACGGGCCATATGGGGTTCGGGTAAACACAGTACATCCTGGATTCATGCCTCCCATGACGTCATCTAATCATGGCTTCGCAAGTAAAAGGGACGAGTATGTTTCCCAGACACCTTTAAGAAGAACAGGAGAGTCGATCGAAGTGGCCTATGGTGTTCTATTCCTAGCCTCTGATGAGGCATCCTTTGTGACGGGGACTGAACTTGTGATCGATGGAGGCTACATAGCCCAATAAGATCAAATAATTGCGTTCTGCATCGCTTCGATTAGAATATCCACAAATGAGAGGGAGGATAAAATATGAGCAGAATCAACAAGTGCATAGAACTCATTGAGCAAAATCAGGCTATTTTCGCTGTTTCCGCACCGGAATTAACTTACGAATGTGGCAAGGAAATGTCACAGACATGGGCCGATCTAATTCAATTTGATTTCGAGCATCATCCATTCGATACAGTGGGATTAAGCAAATTCATGAAAGGATTGAAGGATGGAGGCCCAACACCCAGTGGGCATCTCACCCCGACGGTGATAACAACATTACCGTCAAACTGCATGACTCCTGAAGAAGTGATCTACAACGCCTGGCAAATTAGGCATGTACTATCAACTGGAGTGCATGGTATTTTGCATACTCACACAAGAAGAGCCGATGCCGTTGCAATGTTCGTGGCAGCGTCCAGATATGTTTTCCAGACTATTGGAAGAGATCAAGGTATACCGGAAGGATTACGTGGTGGCGGCGGGCAGAAAGATCCTGCAGCCATATGGGACATGGACCCAACGGATTACATGTGGAAAGCAGACCCTTGGCCATTGAATCCCAAAGGTGAGCTTATGCTGGGCTTAAAAATAGAAGATCGCTTTTGCCTCCCAGACGCAGACAATATTGCAGCCGTTCCAGGAATCTCATTCGCAGAATGGGGTCCTGGGGATATGGGAATGTCGCACGGGGACCCAGATCTTCATGACCCTCCATATACTCCGGAAATGGACGAGGCAAGAAATATTGTAAAAAGTGCGTGTGACAAATCAGGGTTAACCTTCCTTTGTAGCTGGCAAGACGAAAATCTTACCGTTGAAGAAAGAGCTCGCCATGCCCTAAACGAGGTTGGAGCAAGAATTCTACATGTTCCAGACGAGGAAGTAGCAGATAAATTGCGGAAAGAAATGGGCCGCAAAATGCCCTGGTAATATTCCAAAGCAGCTTAACGAGAGACCGTGGTTGAACCTACGGTCTCTTTTTGTTCGAAGGATTTTATTTATTGAAAAACCCTAAAGTTATCCAAATTCCAATTGGAACATATCAGAACACTGTATATGAATGGGAAGGAGATGGCCCTGCTCTCTTATTTTGCCATGCGACGGGATTTCACGGTCGTATATGGGACCGCGTCATAGAAAAACTTGATGGCTATCACTGCATTTCTATAGACCTGAGAGGACACGGCAGAAGCACAAATACAGAACCTCCATATCCGTGGGATTCCTTTGTACCCGACGTAATGGAAATAATAAAGGCAATGGAACTTGAGAATGTAATAGGTGTAGGACACTCAATGGGGGGACATGTAATAACCTCCGTGGCTACAAAAATGCCCTCTGTAGTGGAAGGCCTGGTCCTTTGTGACCCAAGCCTATTCGTCGATTATAGGTATAAGAAGAAGAAACCGAATAGAAATTCAGAATATTCACATCCCGTCGCAAAAAGAAGAAATAATTGGGAAAGCCCAACCCAGATGTATAACCGCCTAATAGAACACAAAAGTTTCGCAGGCTGGGAAAATTCAGTCTTAATGGATTATTGCATCCATGGCCTTGAAAAATATGACGATCACTACAGGCTTTCATGCCCGCCGATAGTAGAAGCTGCAATGTATGGCGCTTATATTAATCCACAGGTACTTGAAGACCTCAAGTCATACAAGAATCCGGTCTCGGTCTTATTAGCCCGGGCCATGAAGTCAACAGAGAGTTTCGATGACTACGGTCCTTCTCTAACACGCAGTGACATAGGAAACATGTTCCCAAACGCAGTCGTAGAAAGGTATCCAGAACACTCGCATTTTTTGCCAATGGAAAACACAAAGTTGGTGGCTAGTGCAATAATAGGCCTTCTAGAAGCATTGAATAAATAAAGAATCATCCAATACCATCCTTATAAAATTCGAATACGATACGAGGTGAATAAATGGCGCCAAGAACGGTTGAAAATAAAATAACCGCTTATCTCGGGCATGAAGACAGCCCTGAAATATCTAATCCTATTCATTCCACAGAGGTTGCGAAAGCTTATGGTTTTTCAGGCCCCCTTGTTGGTGGAGTTACTGTGTGGGGTTGGGCTACAGACACAATCTTGGAGGCTTTAGGAGAGGAATGGCTTAAGGTTGGCTGGGCAGAATATTCTTTCCGGCAACCTACTATGCCGGGTGATGAGATGCTTATAAGGGCTACAGAAGATGCCGCTTCAGACTCCTGGTCTGTCGAGATGCTCAACCAAGATAATGTTAGCTGCGTGATAGGAAAAGTTGGTCTCGGAAAAGCAGAATGGTCAAACGAATTCGTTAGGTCTGGATCCTTTACTCCCACCGGCGACGAACAAGAAAAGAAATCCTTAACCTTGGAATCTGCTGAAGTGGGAAACGACTGGGCCGCTATGAAAGTAGATTTCACCAAGGATGTTGCGAGTGAATTTACATCAGAAAAGCAACAGACCGACAATCCGCTATTTGTTGGTTCTAAGCCTATTGCTCATCCTTCTTGGACCGCTGGATGGGCCGAACAGCTTATGCGGCACAACTATGATATTCCTACCTCAATGCACACTAAAAGTAGAATACAGCACCATAATGTAATCCCCGCAGGCACTCAGGTCACAGGTGGCGCCCACATGGTGGATGCCTATGAAAGAAAGGCTCACCACTTCGTTAATTTTGATGTACTTTTGAGAGATCAGAATGAGAAAGATATAGCCCAGCTAAGACACTGGACTATTTTTAAAATTGCCACTCCTGAAGAGAGAGCACAGGCAACAGATTGACTTTCCTACTCAGTTTTGCCCGTGAAGATAGGAGGGCGTTTTTCAATGAAGGCTCTCCTAGCTTCTTGACCATCTAAGCTACCCAATGATTTACCTATATTAAAGAGCTCATAGTGGAGCTGTTTCTCCACGTCGATCCTGTTAGCGGCTCTTAAAACCCTTTTAGTCGTGCGGCCAGTAATTGGTGACAAATTTGTCAAAGAGTCCAGATAGTTATCGAATTCCTCTTGGAACAGCTCATCAGGTACTACTTTGCTAACCATACCCAACTCTTTCGCCTCTTCTCCAGTGACCGTCCTATTCTCAAGCAAGAATTTCATCGCCTGTTCATAGCCAATCGCCTGTGACAATGTGATGGACAAACCGCCGTCTGGAGACCCTCCTATGCGGGGATATCCGGCCAACAAACGAGCCGAGGATGCCATAATCCGAATATCCGTAGCCATGGCTAAAGAAAGCCCAGCCCCAACGGCCACGCCGTTTATGCCACCAACTATAGGCTTGTCACATTCTTCTCTAAGGGTAAGATAGAAGCGACTGACCCACCCTAAATCATCCAAATATTTATCCTGAGATGACAGTGGTATAAATTTTTCCTGGTCTTCATCAGGAGTTAAATCTAAACCTGCGCAAAAAGCATCTTCCGTACCGGTTAACCCAACCACCCACACATCGTCTTCTTTTGATGCCTCTCTTATTGCTTCAATGACTCCCCATGCAAGCTCCAAGGAAGCAGCATTTTTCTTCTCCGGTCTGTTCATCACGATTTTTCGCACATGACCCCGGTTATACACTTTGATCAGGTCAGTCATTAAACAATCCTCCTGATATTAGCCACCTATGCATAAAAAATATCTTCCCAACCCTTTTTCTTTAATCATCTAGAGCTTTTATCTGCTCTTCCACCTTCCCTAAATCTTCATATTCTTCCAAACTTAGGTGGTAGCATCTTCGTAGATAAAGATTAGCTATATCTGAAGCCCTTTGGCCTTCTTTACATGCCCATTCAATTAAGATTGGGAGCTGGAAGGTGTCAGGCAAATATGAAGACAGAGCTGTTAAATCTGCCTCAGTCTCATCAACCAGTGTCTCTTCATCTGATTCAATTGCATAACGCATCCGTCCAACAAGTTTCGTCAACTCGCCCAACTTATCAGCTTCACTCATCATGGAATACATGATGTCGTTTACTTGGTAGTCTGTTTTTTCAGGAATTGGAACTTTGCTCTCACCCTCTACAAACCCCGTTTCATCTTCATAAAGTTCAAGGTATGCCTGTACAACGTCGTTTACTTTCATCATGGCCGAAGTAACATCAGAAGCCGCGTATTCACCTCCGTATATAAGGTCATCTTGTCGGGTTTCAGCCAAAGCTATCAAAAATTCAAGATCTTCAACTTCTTCAGGAGCTGGGGGGAAGGCAAACGCTGACATATCGCCTGGGCCTATTTCTCCCACCTGGTTCATCAAAAATGGAGGGACATATTTACTGACATCCACAGTTATTGGAAGTAGGACCACATAAGAGGCCAAACAAGCCCCCGAGCTTGTGTCATTAAAATAAACTAACGCATGCCCTCTTGGCTTTTCAGAGTTTCCTAATTCAAATTGCAAATCCATATCTACCCCTTGGTTTGGTTGAGCAATTACGTCTTCCATATTGCGAACACCGGAACCATTATATGTCAGCAACAAAGGGTTTATATAAGGAAATGATTCCATATTTGAATATAATAGTTTTAGAATTTACTACTGTAGAAACCTCATATGCAGATATACAAAAATTTAATACGGCCAATTTTATTCACCCTCCCGCCTGAGACGGCCTGGCATCTATCAGATGTTGGGCTGTCCCAAACGTGGTTTTGGAAGATGAATTGGGCCAATTTCGACTTCCATAGTGACCTACTGGCCTCAAAAGTGGCTGGTTTGCCTATTGCGAATCCTGTAGGTCTCGCTGCCGGATACGATAAAAATTGCAAGTTTATATCGTCCCTAGAAGAACTTGGGTTTGGTTACGTAATGGGTGGCACCATAACAAAAGATCCGAGGCCCGGTAATCCTAAACCCCGGGTAATCAGACTTAAAAACGAAAAAGCTTTAATAAATGCCCTTGGGTTTCCTGGTAATGGCCTAGAAAAAGCATTATTGGAAATGGCTAGGCTGAAAGATCACCCACAAGAATCAGTTCGGATACTAAGCGTTTCCGGTACCGACACTCCTGACATTTCAGAATGCCACCAAAAATTGGAACCTTTTTGTGATGCTATCGAGATAAACATAAGTTCCCCAAACACCCGCGGCCTTAGAGTTTTCCAAGAACCAGGTAAACTAAGATCTCTTCTACAAGCTGTAAATGAACATAGAAACAAACCTATCCTCGTTAAAATGCCCCCATACAGGTCAAATGAAGGCACAGATGAAAATGCCCTAAATCTAGCGCGGGTCTGCATTGAGGAAAAGGTCGAAGGACTTACAGTTTCCAACACAATTCCGATAGAACACACGGGACTTGCGATCGGACAGGGGGGACTTAGCGGATCCCCACTGTTTGAAAATACTATATCGATGGTCGAAACGTACAAAAATGAATTTCAGGACAACATAGAAATAAACGCATGTGGCGGAATCTCCAACGGAACACAAGCATACGATGCTCTGAAATCCGGAGCTACTTCTATTCAAATCTTAACTTCTCTTATTTATGAAGGACCTAGAGTAGTCCAAAATATAAATCGAGAGCTTAATGAACTTTTTATAAAGATTGGAGACCCAAGACTTTAGCCTTATAGGTTAATCATCTGATCCACTTCTTTTCTGAACGGCATAGCTGACTGGGCACCCAATTTAGTAGTTGCCAGAGCCCCAGAAGCGCATCCAAACCTTGCCGCAGAACGCAATGTTTCTCCTTCAGAAAGTGCTACAGCAAAGCCACCTGTAAAGGCATCCCCTGCAGCAACCGAGTCAACACTATCAACCAGGAAACTGGGTATCTGATTGATTCCCGGACCCGATAGAAAATAAACCCCGTCTTCTCCCATCGTAATCAGGCAAACTGCATCGGAAGATTCTTTAATTTTAAGAAAGGCATTATGAATTGATTTCTCATCGGTTATTTCGCAATTTGCCAATAACTCGGCCTCATTCTGATTTGGGGTTAGAAAATCAACATGTTTAATAAGTTCCTGAGTACCAGTGACGAATGGTGCAGGGTCCCAAACAACTGGGATTTTGTTTTCCCGAGCTAATCGCGCCGCTTGCAAATTTACCTCATATGGCACCTCATTCTGGAGCACAAGGCAGTCAACCGATCCTAGGAGAGTTTCCAAGTGCCCTATTTCCGATTTGCCGCAGTTCATGTTTGCTCCAGATGAAACAACAATCGTATTTTGAGATTGTGCATCGACAGTTATTAACGCTATACCAGTGCCAGTTTCACTATCCTTTGATACTTTATCTGTATTTACTGATTCAGCCCGTAAGTTCTGTAAAATTTGTTGGCCAAAATCGTCAGAACCAACACGGCCGATCATCGAAACCTTTGCCCCTAGTCTGGCCGCAGCAACCGCTTGATTTGCACCTTTACCTCCATTTTCGGTCAAAAAAGTTTCAGCAAAGACCGTTTCACCCTGAAGCGGTAATTTATCTACCTTGGTTACTAGATCGACATTCATACTGCCAAGAACTACCACGTGAGGTTGATTCATCCGATTTATACACCTATCTGGTCGTTTTCTAAAAGATTGTCCAGATATAAAGCTACGCCGTCTTGATTAGGGCTTTTAGCGGTGTCATCACATACTTCGAAGACCACCGACTCCCCCCCTTCCATACCAACTCCTCTACCCGCCCATCTAAGCATCTCGACATCATTAAATCCGTTACCAAATGCTATTACGTCCTCGAACCCAGCATCAAACTGACTGCACATCCATTCCAACGCTTTATCTTTCCCTGCATCAATACTCAGTATTTCGCAGAAATGAGGAAGTGAGCGGGTCGCATATAACTTATCCGAGTAACCTGATTTTAAGTCAGATTCGAGAACTTCTATAATATCTGGGTCTCCAACACCTAATACTCGATACAGTTTCCTTGGAATTTCTTTTAAGGATTCAACTTCAATTATTTCGACTCCATTCCGCTCTCCATATGCTATAGCCCAGTCGGTCAATTTTTCCACGTACACCTCATTTCCTGCGTAAGCAACAATATCTACCTCCCTTTGGGAAAGGAGATCAACAGATAGTGATACCTCGTCGCTGGATAAGAATGTTTCCCAAACATTGCTTGCCCCTTTCTCAAAACTAACTAGAGCACCTTGAAATGAAATAATAGTCTCTATCATAGGAGCCTGTTGTAAGAAGATTAGCGCAGACTTTAGGCTACGTCCTGTAGCCACAGAAACTATTGCGCCTCTAGACACACATTCCTCCAAAATTCTCGTCATGTATGGAGACATGAGAGATGAATCACCCTTCAGGGTACCGTCGATATCGAGGGCTATGATCTTATATTTCAATTATTGGCTTCTCCGTTAATAGTTTTCTCTGTGCTAGAATCCATTTTATTTCTGTGACTGGATAGAGTTAGGCACTTACATGCGAATCACACCCAGATTAATACTATGGGTTTGTATTATTCCCCTCGTACTATATTTGATGATACAGGCCTTTGGGGAAAAATAATAAACCTACCAAGGAGATTTTTATTGTCCGATAAAAAAGTTTTGGTAACAGGTCTCGCTGGCAAAATAGGAGGCATAATCCGTTCCAATTTGTCCGGTAAATATTCCCTCTCTGGGCTCGACTTAGAAGGGGTGCCAGGATTTCCAACAACTACAGGTAATCTTTCAAATTTAGATGAAATATTGCCTGCCTTTAAGGGAATCGACACAGTCGTACATCTAGCAGCTGATCCCAATCACCAAGGTGGATGGGAAACTAATCTTGAGAACAATATCATCGGAACTCGGAACGTTTATGAAGCTGCCCGCATATCGGGCGTCAAGCGAATAATTTTCGCGAGCAGCAATCATGCTCTAGGTTTCTATCCGCTGAAAGATAATCCATATAAACAAATTTATGATGGAGATTTTGAAGCGATAAGGCAGCCCATTAAACCTTTGACAACGGATCTCATACGCCCGGACGGTTACTACGGGGTAAGTAAAGCATTTGGAGAATCTCTCGGCAGTTATTTTCATGACGAGTATGGAATATCAGTCATCTGTATGAGAATAGGCTGGGTAATGGAACCAGATGATCCAACGTTCGCACCATCAGCTTTGTCTTTATGGATGAGCCATAAAGATACCGTTAGACTCATAGATTCCTGCATAGATGCACCAGAATCCGTTGGTTTTGCTATTGTTTACGGTATGTCAGATAACACTTACGGCATTTGGGATATGGAAGACGGTCGGAAAATCGTGGGATATGAACCAAATGACGATGCTGGCACAACATGGAACCGAATTCAAGGAAAGTCCTCAGTGATGAAATCAGGAGACCCACAGGTTTAAGAATAAGGAGCAAAGGAATGAAAATACAAAGGTACGAAACAGGAATCGTTGGACTCCCCAGAGCAGAAGGTCCACTTTCTGGCGGGAGCGGAGATGTAGCGGAGTTCATCACAATCAAAATTATTACTGATGATGGTATTGAAGGTATTGGCTACTCAGGTTTCGCTAGTTCAATAATGGTAAAAGCTTTAAAGGAAACGGTTGATGCCTTACTTGCAGAAATTGTAGGTGAAGACCCAAGGCGAGTGGAACACATCAACACTCACCTAAGAAATATAGCCGGTGGAGGTGCTCCAGCAGGGCTTGTAACAAGAGCAGTATCAGGAATTGACGTAGCGCTGTGGGACATAAAGGGTAAAGCGGCATCAGAACCAGTTCACCGACTGCTTGGCGGATATAGAGATACCGTTCCAACTTATGCAAGTGGCTTTCTGTGGCGAACTTTTGATTTGGAAAGATTGGCAACAACAAGTAAGGACCTAGTCAAACAAGGCTTCAAAGCTATGAAGTTTCGGATGGGAGCTGAGGACAGCGCTAAAAAAGAGATAGCCCGAATGCAAACCATGAGAGAGGCTGTTGGCGACGAAATAACCTTAATGTTAGATATCAACCAAGGATGGGATGTAAATACTGCTATTACCATTGGTAGAGAATTAGCCGCATACGACCTCTATTGGCTGGAAGACCCAATCAACCATCAAGACTTTGAAGGGTTAGCTCGCGTTGCCGATGCCTTGGACACCCCCATTGCGGCAGGTGAATACCATTACGGTATAGAGCCATTTAGAACTCAAGTAGAAAGAAGATCTATTGATATTGTTATGGTCGATCTTTTAAGAGCCGGAGGGATAACACAGTGGATGAAGGCTGCTCACCTAGCAGAATCCTACAATCTACCAGTGGTCACTCATTTGGCCACTGAAGTCCTAATGCATTGCCTAGCAGCTTGCCCAAATGGCACCTACGTCGAGCATATGCCTTGGACATTTGCAATGTTTAATGAAGAGCCCAACGTAGTAAACGGGGAAATCGTACTTCCTCAAAGCCCAGGGTTAGGCCTATCGTTCAACGAAGACAATTTACAAAAATATGCAGTGTCCTAACCCATAAAGATAACCAACAATAATTTTATAGCTACGGGTATTCCTTCATTATGGTAAAATCGTGAGTGGATTTTTACCCTAGTTTTCACTTTTTAGAGTCTTTCAAGGAGTTTAGAATTGGCAACGCAAACACCAGAAAATTACGGAGTTATCGGCAAAAGACCTGTTAGGCACGATGGTGCCGATAAAGTTACCGGTAAAGCTCAATACGGGGCAGACTTAAACCTGCCAGGTATGCTGTTCGGAAAGGTACTAAGAAGCCCACACGCACACGCCCGGATAAAATCAATAGATCTATCAGCAGCTTTATCTCACCCTGATATTAAAGCCGTGGTTACATCTAAGGATTTATCCCCTCTACCAGATAAGCCAGCAGAGGTGGGGGAAGATCTATATGCAAATATGAAATACGTCAGAGACAGGATCCTCGCCTCCGACAAAGTTTTATTTAAAGGCCATCCTGTCGCTGCGATTGCTGCCAGTAGCCTTCATGAAGCAGAAGAACTTTTATCTCTTATCAAGGTGGAATATGAGGTTCTAGAATCAGTAACCGATGTTGAATCTGCAATGGCAGAAAATGCTCCAATCCTTCATAAAACCATAAAATTCGCCTCCATTTCAGGAGACGAGGTCCACAATTCAAACATCGCCAGCCATGACCAATACATTCTTGGGGATGTTGACAAAGGGTTCAAACAAGCTGACCTAGTAATTGAAAGAGAATACCGGACCAAAACCGTCCATCAGGGCTATATTGAGCCTCAAAACGGAACGGCATCATGGAGATCAGACGGACATGTCACGATCTGGTGTAGTAGTCAAGGGCACTTCGGAATAAGGGATCAGGTCTCCACGGTATTGGGCCTACCGGTTTCGAAGGTAACTATAGTTCCAATGGAAATTGGTGGAGGTTTCGGAGGCAAGCTGCCATGCTATCTTGAACCATTGGCCGCCCTGCTTTCGAAGAAGACTGGTAATGCAGTCAAGATGTTCATGACTAGAGCTGAAGTTATTGAGGCCTCAGGACCCACATCGGGAAGCTATGTAAAAGTGAAAATCGGTGTGACAAACGACGGGAAAATAACAGCAGCTCAAGGCTACTTAGCCTTTGAGGCAGGGGCGTTCCCAGGTTCGCCTATCGGGGGCGCAACTGCATGTATGCTCTCACCTTATGACATAGATAACCTTCTACTGGATGGATATGACGTGGTTGACAACAAACCTAAGACCACCGCATATAGAGCTCCCGGTGCTCCTATAGGAGCGTTAGCAGTTGAAACAGTGATGGATGAAATAGCTGAACAGTTAAAAATCGATCCTGTTGACTTGCGATTGATGAACGCTGCCAAAGAAGGCACCCGAAGATCAGATGGCGTGGTGAATGGCAAAGTAGGAATGATTGAATTATCAGAAATTGTCAAAAATCACGACCACTACAAAACTCCCCTTGAGCAAGAGGAAGGTAAGTTGAGAGGAAGAGGTATTGCCTTCGGATATTGGAGAAACAACACTGGCCCTGCTGCATGTGTGGCTACCGTCACACCCGATGGAGTTGTCAATTTGTCGGAGGGTTCGGTTGATGTTGGTGGTTCCAGAACAGCTATTGCACAGCAGTTAGCCGAAGTGTTGTCCATCCCAGTTGAAGATGTGAACCCGCAGGTTGCAGACACAGATTCCATCGGTTACACGTCCGTTACGGGAGGTAGCGGAGTCGCCTTCAAATCTGGATGGGCTGCCTATGAGGCTGCACAAGAAGTTAAGAAAGAGATGATTAAACGAGCAAGCCTAGTTTGGGATGCAAATGAAGATGAAGTCGAATACTCAGATGGCATTGCCCAACACAAATCAGATCCTGAACTCAAGCTTACTTTCAAAGAAATTGCGTCGGCCTCAAATGGAACCGGCGGTCCCATTGTAGGAAGCGCCGGGGTAAACCCCGGAGGAGTTGGGGGGTCATATGCTGCGATGTTGGTAGACGTTGAAGTCGATGCAGAAACTGGTAAGACAACGATTCTACGGTGTACCCCATTTACCGATGTCGGAAAGGCAATACATCCAGACTACGTAGAAGGCCAAATTCAAGGTGGTACTGCCCAAGGAATTGGATGGGCACTTAATGAAGAATATTTTATGAGTGATGATGGCAAAGTAATGAACTCGAGCTTACTCGACTATAGAATGCCAACAAGTTTGGACTTGCCGATGATAGACCCGGTCGTTGTCGAGGTTTTCAACCCAGGTCACCCATTCGGAGTCAGAGGGGTTGGAGAGTCTCCCTTGGTACCACCATTGGCGGCCATGGCTAACGCTCTTTATGACGCTACTGGAGTGAGGATGAGAGAATTGCCTATGTCACCTGCAGCTGTAAAGAAAGCTTTGGATGATGCTACCGCTTAAATTAAAACAAAAGTTTTAGTATCATTTAACATCTTGGTTAATCGAAATTTAATGAGGTTTAAGAATGCCTAAACAATTCCAATTTAAAGATGATGCCCGTTCCCAATTGATGGAAGGGATTGACCTAATGGCTCGGACAGTCGGGATCACATTGGGCCCAAACGGGCGAAATGTAATCCTTGAAAAAGAGTTTGGACCTCCACAAGTTTGTAGTGATGGTGTCACTATCGCTAAAGAAATCGAACTTCCGGAGCCCTTTTTGAATATGGGCGCCCAACTGCTGAAAGAGGCTGCATCAAAAACTAATGATGATGTTGGGGATGGTACTACCACTTCCACCATATTGGCACAAGCAATCCTGAAAAACGGCTTTAAGAACATAGCCGCAGGAGCAGATCCGATGGCCCTGAAAAGAGGCATTGACCAAGTGGTCGATACCATAACCAAAGAATTGATTGCGATGTCCAAACCAGTGACAGATGACGATCAAATTTCCCAAGTCGCTATCCTTTCAGCGCACGATGAAAAAATGGGCGAACTGATAGGACAAGTAATGAGTAAAATTGGTAAGGACGGTGTAGTAACGGTCGAGGAATCACGAGGTCTAGATTACGAAGTTGAATACGTAGAAGGAATGGAAATAGATCGTGGATATCTATCCCCATATTTCGTCACTGACCAAGATAGAATGGTCACGGAACTGAATGAACCATACATTTTCATAACATCGGAAAAGATCTCCAATATTGAAGATCTGGTCCCATTCTTGGAAAAGTTCAGTGCAGTCGGTAGAGAGCTAGTAATCATAGCGGAAGATATAGAAGAACAAGCATTAGCCACCCTTGTGGTGAACAAGATGAAAGGCACTTTGAATTGCTTAGGGGTGAAAGCTCCAGCATTTGGAGACAGAAGAAAAGCTATGCTGGAAGACATGTCCATTTTATTTGGTGGGACTGTAATAAGCAGTGAGACAGGCAGGACTCTAGAGTCTGTCGAAATATCGGACTTGGGCCGCTGCAGAAGAGTAATTTCTACCAAAGACTCTACTACTTTCGTAGAAGGAGGAGGACAAGCAAGTTTAATAGAGGATAGGGTAAGTAACATCAAAGCCCAAGCTCAGGAAACAAAATCCGACTACGATCGAGAAAAGCTAGAAGAGAGAGCAGCTAGGCTCTCTGGAGGGGTTTCTATTATTAAGGTTGGGGCTGCAACTGAGATCGAACTCAAAGAAAAAAAGCAACGAGTCGAGGACGCCTTGTCTGCAACAAGGGCAGCAATGGAAGAAGGTATTTTGCCTGGTGGAGGAACCTCTCTGATCAGGATTGCAGAAGACCTAAGAGATAATTTCTCAGACACTTCTGATGAATCTACTGGAGCTAGGATAGTTTTGGATTCTGTGGGAGCACCCGTAGAACTTTTGGTTCGAAACGCTGGGTTTAGTGGACCCGTAGTACTGGATGCTATAAAAAAGGGAAGCGATGACTACGGTTTTGATGCTGAAAATGACCGCTACGGAAGTATGTATGACTTTGGCGTGATCGATCCAGTTAAGGTCACAAGATCGGCCTTGGAAAACGCGGCCAGCATCTCTGGTATGGTTTTGACTACTGAATCACTAATAACTGAATTAGATCCTCCTAAATTGCCTGCGCCATTTGATGACTAAATAGGAGTTCTCAAAAGGGTGGACAGCATATCCGCCCTAAGGGATCGTCACATGTCCACTACCAACGAATCCGAACCAACAAACGAAACCAATAATGCCATTGACCCCAATGTCACTATTTCAGTTGATGCTGTAAGTAAAAGTTTTGGCCCCCATAAGGCCGTATCCAATTTGTCTTTTTCTATCCAGAAGGGGGAAATTGTCGGATTCTTAGGACCAAACGGAGCTGGCAAAACCACCACTATGAGATTGCTTACCTCCTATTACACTCCTGATTCTGGAAAGGTCTTAATCAATGGGACTGATAACTCTGAAAATGATCTTGCGACCCGAAGAAGCATTGGGTACTTGGCAGAAAATAATCCTTTATATGAAGACCTTTTAGTAAGTGAATATTTAGATTTCATAGCTGATCTACGAGGACTTTCTGGAAAAGAAAGATCTGAGAGTCTTGACCAAACCGTCGAAGAGGCCGGATTGCAAGAAGTTTTCTACAGGCCAATAAGCGAACTATCCAAAGGCTACCATCAAAGAGTCGGACTGGCTGGTGCTATTATCCACCGCCCTTCAATCTTAATTCTCGACGAGCCTACCGAGGGATTAGATCCAAATCAAAGAATGTCTATGCGGGATTTAATCAAATCGTTAGGTCAAGACAGGACCGTTTTAGTCACAACCCATGTGATGCAGGAGGTTGAAAACACCTGCGAGCGTGTCCTCCTGATTAACAGGGGTCAGCTCGTTGCAGACAGTCCAGTCGATAAAATATTTCAGCTTACGCCCGGACTTCGAAAAATATACGTCGAAGCAGAAGGAAATCAGATAGAATCTGGTCTAGGATCACTAGCTGCAGTGGAATCTGTAGAACGGCTGGAGCCAATTGATCAAAGGAAAAGATATATAGTAAATCTGTCAGGGTCTGAAGATCCAAGGCCTGACATATTTCGCCTTGCCGCCAGGCAAGAATGGGTGCTCTGGGAACTGCATGAAGAACGTATGCGTCTTGAAGATGTATTCCATACCCTCACATCAGAAAATGAGGCTGAGAGGACCTTACAAGGATCATGAAATCTCCTTTTATTGCCCTAATAAAGAAGGATCTTAAGGGGTATTTTGACCAACCCACTGGGTATATCTTAATAGTTGTTTTCGTCGCTATGCTCTCCTGGTCGTTTTTCCAGTCAGCTTTATTAATTGGAGAAGCTTCGTTAAGGCCCCTATTTACTGTCGATTTCGCGATCGATAAGCCTTCCTTGCCATGGCTGTTGGCACTATTCATACCAGCGGCCACCATGAGATTACTTTCCGAAGAGCAACGAGACGGCACGCTAGAGACACTACTTACGCAGCCAATTAGAGGTTGGGTTGTCCTTTTAGCGAAATTTACCTCCGGACTATTGTTCGTGTCGATTGCCATCTTGGCAACAATTGGAATACCTTTAACTCTTACCAGTGCAGGTGATTTGGATTGGGGTGCTTCGGTCTCCCAGTATATTGGCAGTATCTTTCTTGCTGGGTCTTTAGTCTCTATAGGATTATTTACCTCCAGCCTTACACGAAACCAAATTGTTTCTTTTATACTAGGTTTGACCGTGAGTATGGCCCTCATGATAATGGGCCTAGAAATTGTGGCAGTTACCTTACCCTCAACCGCCGCCAATTTACTTCAATTGTTAAGCCCTATAACTCACTTTGATAACATTGGTAGAGGCATAATTGACCTCAGAGATATTCTCTATTTCGTATCTTTAATATCGACCTTCTTAAGTGCCACATTCTTGATAATTAGAAGTCGCACTCTCAGCCATAAGACCCCTCAATACAGAAATTTACAGCTCGGAGTTACTGGCTTCATTATATTAAGTATTCTGATTGGATGGTTCGGCACATCAATTAAGGGAAGAATGGATTTAACAGAAGACAAAATTTTCACATTAAGCCCTGCAACTGAAGAAATTGTCGAACAACTCGACGACCTTTTGACTATAGATGTTTTTATGTCAAAAGATCCACCTGTTCAAGTTTCCCCTGTTTCTAGAGATGTAAATGATTTTTTGAACGACGTCGAATCCAGCTCCGACGGGATGATCAAAGTAGCCCGACACTTTCCAGAAAATGATGAAAAAGCTCTGAAAAAAGCGACAAATGCTGGTATTCCACCAATCCAATTCAATGTCAGATCTCAAGGAGAACTGCAGATCAAAACTGGGTATTTGGGCCTAGGGTTAACCTATCTCGACAAACGTGAAGTGCTTCCTTTCATTCAGACTGTAGATGGTTTTGAGTACCGTCTAGCTAGCCTCATAAATAAAATGCTTGACGACAGATCTCAGAAGAAAACTATCGGGTTTTTATCCGGGCACCAAGAAATGGAAATATCGGGAGAATTACAATCCTTTGCCTCAGTCTTAAATCAGCAATACCAAGTAACAACTATATCTACCGAAGAAGGTGTTCCAATAAACCTTGAGTCTATCGATGTAATGGTTATCGCATCTCCTAAATCAAGGATAGGAGAAACACACCGAGAATCAATTAAGGACTATATCTACGGTGGAGGTAAAGTTTTTATAGCAATAGAACCTATACTCGTTGACTTTAATCAGCTTGCCGGAATTACCAATCGGGATAATTCTTCAGACTTTATATTGTCTGAATTCGGCATATCCGTAGAATCCGATTTGGTTTTTGATCTGCAATCTAATGAGACACTAGCTTTTGGAACGGGAGGGTCACGTAGTGTCTACCTACCATATCCATATTGGGTTAAGGCAGATGTCGTCGACAGTAAAATTGGGGGAGAAGTCAGTAGTGTTGTAATGCCATGGGCTAGCACAGTTGGAATATTAGATTTACCTGACTCTCCTTTTACAGCTACCCCGCTAATATCAACCACCGAATTTGGTTTCATCGACATGAATTTAAGAAACTTAAGACCAAACTCTCCCACATTTTCTGAGGTTACAGGAGATAATTTCGTTCTTAGTGATCTCGGCGTGGCTTTGGAACATTCCAGTGGTTCCAGAATGGTAATCACCGGTGACGCCGACTGGATTTCAGAAACGGCCACTCGCTTTAACAATAACGTGCTACTAGCTCTAAACATAGTAGACTGGCTCGCGCAAGAAGACAATTTGGCCTCAGTACGATCGAAAGTCGTCTCGGAGCGTAGCTTGGTATTTTCGTCGGATAGCCACCGAAATTTAATTCAATATTCCAACATTGGTGGAGTTCCTTTAGCCTTTGTAGCTATAGGTCTAATTCGATTTATGCAACGTAGAAGTAAGGGCTTTAGAAACAAATGGGCTGTGAGAACAAACACCACAAATGACAAATCCCCCAAGAATGAGGATTCAGATCAATGAAAAGCAGACAAGTGGGGTACGTACTTATAGCTTTGATAGTCATTGGTATATCCGGGCTGTTATACCGAGTTGTTCTAGGCGGTACGGATGAATTCATACTGGAGGGTATGCTGCCTATAAATCAGGAAATCGTGAACCAGGTGGATATTGCCACAAATGATGGAATGACTTCTGAATTGATAAAAGTGAACGATTCATATTGGGAAGTATCAGACAACCCTATATTTTCTCCAAAGCTAGCGGCCTTTTGGGAACATGTCGATGATGTATTGGGCGCCCAGTTGGTTGCAAAAAAAGCCAAACATCACCAACTGCTCGGAGTTGACGAAGAAAACAGTACAAAAGTCTCGTTTTATGTAGGGCCTTCTTTACAAGAACGACTTCACATAGGAAAGTGGTCTCCTGAAGTGAGACTCTGTTATGTAAGAAAATCAGGAAAGGATGAAGTTTATGGAATTCCTTGTTCTCAAAATGGAATTTTCTCCTCGGACCCAGACTCCTGGAGAAACCCGATAGTTATATCTATATCCCCTGCCGACGTCATTTCCTTTGATTTCATATACCCAAATAGCACTGAAAACTTTTCAGTGGTAAAGACTCCTGAGAATGATTGGGTGGTTGTTAATGCAAGTGGCATGCTAGACGGCCCAGCAAACCTTCAAGTAATGGAGTATTTACTCCAGTCTGTTCAGGTCCTGCCTGCATCCGGCTTTGAGGATGATGTTGTTAGTAAAGCCCTAGATTTCGATGCTCCTGACGGTTCAGTAAGAATAAATACTTCTGAAGAGTCCAATTCGCCAACTACCAGGCTTAAATTAATCAAGAAAGACGATGAGTCTTACTACGTAAAAACACCAAGCCAGTCGACTGTTTTTCTTATTCAGTATCTACTAGGCGACTTTTTGCTGATGAAGAAATCAGACATACTAGTCACGGACTAGAATTATTCTGACTGTTTCGCCAATTTCCGCCTACGAGCGTGTCCCCTCATAGCATGCCCGAGGACCATTAAAGCAACAGTAACAAACCCAATTGCAAGCTCTTCATGTTTGTTAAACAGGCGAGTTAGACAAAAAAGGACCGAAAACCCAACAACTATACTACTAAGAGATGTTATCCATAGTTTCTGAGCTAAGAGTGACACCAGACCTGCTATGAACAATGTCAGAAGTCCAATTCCACCAAATACCCCAATGGCTACACCTCCGGCTATAGCCATACCATCTCCTCCTTTGAAGCGCGTAAATATAGAGTTCCAGTGGCCAAATATGGCAGCGCAGGCAGGTATGAATATCCATAGTCCATCGACGCCCATCATCCCTGACACTATGACAGCAAGTGCACCTTTCGCTATATCAAAAACCAAAACCATAAGGGCAGACCAGCGCCCTACATTTTTTAAGACATTAGAGGCCCCAGCTAATCCAGTACCAATGGAAAAAATATCAATTCCTTGGCTTCGACTGATGCGATGTGCAAAAGGTAGCGCACCAAAAATGTAGCTCACCAAGCATGCCAGTATAAGGGTCAAAAGTTCGTTCATTTACACACTCTTTTTTGGGAAAGACAGACCTAAATAATAACTTAATTTGAATCAAGTGGCATCAATTCGACCAGATTAAATTGATATATTGCAAATTCACCCGACAGATTCCTCTATAAAGGAAACAATGTCAGCTGTGGTTGTGCCTGGACCAAAAATTCCTCTTACCCCTATATCATTTAGAAAGGCATGATCTGATTCCGGTATTATTCCACCTGCCACTATCACCGTATCGTTCATCTCACGCTCATTCAGTTCACTTATAATCTGCGGAAATAGTTCGATATGAGCTCCTGACAATATACTCAGCCCTATGACATCTACATCTTCCTGCATAGCCGCCTGAGCTATCATTTCTGGAGTCTGACGAATACCTGTATAAATTACCTCCATCCCTGAATCCCTGAGAGCCCTCGCTATCACTTTAGCCCCTCTGTCATGTCCATCTAAACCAGGTTTGGCGACTAATACTCTAATAATTCTAGATGTCATATTATCTCCGAGCCGTTTTCTGATCCACTAATTCTATTAAAACACCTCTTGTAGCCTTTGGATGTATAAATCCAATTGTCCCTGATAAACCGTCTCGAGGTTCCTTGTCTATCATTTGAACACCAGAAGCGTCCAATTCTTTCAATTTAGACTCTAAATTATCTACTTCAAAGCAAATATGGTGAACTCCCTCACCTCTTCTATCTATAAATTTGGCTACCCCATTTTCAGTTTCAGTCGGTTGTATAAATTCAAGTTGAGAGGCTCCAACTCTGACAAGAGCTGCCTTGACTCCTTGATCTTCTATTGTTTCTATTTCACCTGAACGACTTACCCCAAATAAGTTTTCGTAAAACTCCAATGTTTGTTCAATGTCCAATACGGCAATGCACACATGGTTAATGTGTCTGGCACTGCAAATAGATTCGCTATTCATTAGCCATCCTTAATTTTTCAAAATGTTTCTTGCGATTACGAGCTTTTGAATTTCTGAGGTACCTTCATAAATTTCGGTCACTCTTGCGTCTCTAAAATATCTCTCAACAGGCGTTGGAGCGAAATACCCGGTACCTCCATGAATTTGTACCGCCTTATGAGCGCTTTCCATCGCAACTTTAGAAGCATAAAGTTTTGACATGGAGGCTTCGGTCGCAAAAGGCAAATTAGCATCCCTTAGGGAAGCCGACTTCATAACTAGTTGTCTTGCTGCCTCAATCTCTGTGGCCATTTCCGCTATCATCCATTGAATACCTTGAAGATCCGCCAATGTTCCACCAAAAGCTTCACGATGCCGCGCATAGTCTACTGCAGCCTCTAAGGCAGCCTGCGCAATTCCTACACACTGAGCTCCTATTGAAATCCGGCTAGCATTTAACACTTCCATTGTCTGTTTGAACCCTTGTTCATCATCACCCATCCTGTTGGCAGAAGGGACTAACACGTTTTCAAAAACAATCTCACCCACTGTAGAGGCCCTAACTCCCATTTTTCCATGAAGTTGGTTCACGGAAATCCCTTCTGTATCTGCTTCCACAATCAAAGCCTCGATTCCCCTATGCTTTTTGGAGATATCTGAGTTCGCCAATGTAACAAATACAGACGCCTCAGGGGCGTTGCTAATCCATGTTTTCACACCATCCAGAACAAAATGTCCATTTGACCTAGTAGCGGAAGTCTTTATAGCGGCGGCATCGCTGCCTGCCCCTGGTTCGGATAACGCAAATGCTCCTACTTTTTTACCGGAAGCAAGATCAGGTAGATATTTTTTCTTTTGCTCTTCACTTCCGAACATATTAATAAATTGAGTGCATAAAGAAAGATGAGCTATGTATATAACCGAAGTTGCAGCACATCCTTTGGCTATTTCTTCAGCTGCAATAGCCAATTGTCTTGTTGTACCCCCACTACCCCCATATTCCTCGGCTATTGTTAAGCCGAACAAACCCAAATCGGCAATACCAGAGACGTTATCCCACGGAAACAGGGCGCTTTCATCATAGCCAGCCGCACGTACAGCCAATTCATTTTTGGAATAATCTGACACTGTATTTTTAAGGAGGATTTCCTCATCATTTAAAAGTAGATCAGCCATTAGGTAGCTCCTAGCCCTGATTAAAATGGAGTGAATTCAGTTTGTTCGCCAAATATATTTCTGAAAACATCAGATATTTCCCCAACTGTAGCGTAAGACTCGACACATTCTATAATTGCCGGCATCGTATTTTGACCAGACTCCGTGGCAATCTTCAAATTTGCGAGTGAATTTTGAACTTTTTCGCTATTTCTCTCTGATTTCACTTTGGCCAATCTAGAGAGTTGGTTCTGTGTTTCAGAGGGAGATATTGTCTGTAGTTTTTCAATCGGCGGTGTTGGGGACTGATATTGGTTAACCCCCACCACTACCCGATCGTGGCTTTCTACTTCTCTCTGATATTGATAGGCGCTATTATGAATTTCCTCGATCTGAAACCCTTCTTTCAAAGCCTCCACGGCGCCGCCCATTTCATCCATTGAATCTATATATTTGAATGCCTCCGACTCCAATTGGTCTGTAAGGTGTTCAACGTAGTAAGAACCCGCCAGGGGATCTACTGATTCTGACACCCCACTTTCGTGAGCCAATATTTGCTGAGTTCTCAGCGAGATTTGGACAGATTCTTCAGTCGGCAACGCTAATGCTTCATCTTTGGAGTTCACATGCAACGATTGCGTACCGCCCAATACTGCTGCCAATGCCTGAACTGTGGTTCTTATAACGTTGTTATCCGGCTGTTGTGCGGTCAATGTTACACCTGCGGTTTGGGTGTGAAACCGCATCATACAAGAACGGTCATTTTTAGCGCCGAATCTCTCTCTCATTATCTTCGCCCACATCCTTCTAGCCGCCCTATATTTAGCCACTTCCTCAAAAAGGTTGCTTTGAGCTACGAAGAAAAAAGAGAGCCTTCCTGCAAATGCATCTACATCCAATCCTGACGCTATCGCTGCATCGACATAAGCTATTGCATTCGAAAAAGTAAAAGCTAATTCTTGAACCGCGTTAGCTCCCGCCTCACTCATGTGGTACCCACTGATACTTATCGTGTTCCACTTAGGAACATTTTCACTACAAAACTGAAAGACATCAGTTATCAACCTCATCGATGGTTCAGGGGGATAAATATATGTCCCTCTAGCAATGTATTCCTTTAGGATATCGTTTTGTATTGTTCCACTCAAAGATTCCGTAGAAACCCCCTGTTTCTTCCCAACAGCAATATACAAGGCAAGTAGAATGGAGGCGGTCGAGTTTATTGTCATAGAGGTACTAACTTTATCTAATGGAATGCCGTCAAAAAGAATTTCCATATCAGCAAGACTTGAAATGGGTACTCCGGTACGGCCTATTTCACCTGAAGCCATCTGATGATCTGAGTCATATCCAGTCTGAGTTGGTAAATCAAACGCCACACTTAACCCAGTCTGGCCTTGGTCTAGCAGATAGCGATACCTTCTGTTCGATTCCTCGGGTGATGCTAATCCGGCATACTGCCGCATGGTCCAAAACCGGCCTCGATACATATTTGGTTGAACGCCACGGGTAAACGGATATTCGCCTGGGAATTCCTCATTTTGCTGAGAAGAATTAAGTTTAGTTCTCTCAGTGTAAATCGTCTCTATTGGGATACCGGATGTGGTTTCAAAAGAATCCTTCCTTTCACCAAACCTCTCTTTCAAGGGATTCAGAGTCGAATCTTCCCAATCCTCTACAGTTCTCTTTGCCATAAGTGAATTCTCCAACGCGATAAAATAATTCTGATGCGAGTTTATTGGGTTACAAAAATCAGTGTCAAACCATCCAACACAGTGTAATGTTGCATTGATGCTAAGTTTTAATTGACACTGAGTTTATATCAAACCTAGAATCACATGAAAGGGAAGCTTTGGTAAAGGATCAGTACCTATTGGAAGAAAGACTCGTTTCAGGCAATAATCAGGAAGAGGATCACACACTTGATACCAACTTGCGTCCCAGGAATTTATCCTCCTACGTTGGACAAGACGGTATAAAAAACACTCTTTCTATATCTATCACAGCTGCCAAGCAGCGAGACGAACCTCTAGATCACCTCTTGCTTTATGGTCCTCCAGGGCTGGGTAAAACTACTTTGTCCAATATAGTGGCCACTGAAATGGAAGTTAGAATAAAAACTACTTCCGGGCCCGCAATCGAAAGAGCCGGTGACATGGTTGCAATATTGAGTCAACTTCAAAAAGATGACATCTTATTTATTGACGAAATACACCGCCTAAGCCGAGTTGTTGAAGAAGTTTTGTACCCTGCGATGGAAGATTTTTTCGTAACCTGGGTCATTGATAAAGGGCTCAAAGCCAGAAGTATGAACCTTTCTCTAAAGCCTTTTACTCTAGTCGGTGCTACAACCCGATATGGGATGATCAGTTCACCTCTCCGAGACCGATTCGGATCCATACATCGACTGGACTTTTACACAGTCCAAGATATGGAACAAATTCTTCTGAGGTCTGCCAGAATACTAGATGTGGCTTACAGTCCAGACGGACTACATGAAATCGCCAAACGCTCCAGAGGCACACCAAGGGTTGGCAATAGACTACTTCGACGAGTGCGGGATTATGCACAAGTTGTAGCGGATAACATAATCACAAAGGATGTCGCCCTTAAAGCCTTGTCTGATTTAAAAATTGATGAATTAGGACTCGATGGAGTCGATGTTAATGTGGTGAAATGTATCATCGAAAAATTTGACGGCGGACCGGTTGGAATCGACACGATTGCCGCTTCGATTAACGAAGAATCTGAAACAATTGAAGATGTATACGAGCCATACTTGATCCAAATGGGATTCCTAGATCGGACGCAAAGGGGCAGAGTAGCGACTAGAAGAGCTTATGAGCATTTAGGGTATGAATACAACCAATCCCCGGCAAACCAACTTCAATCACGAATGGAACTTTAGTTAGGCTTCTGACTCTGTCTTTTCGGAGTCCCTCTTGGTCCTCCATTTCGCAAGTACGATTACAAATACCACAGAACCAATAACTCCAACTCCTGCCAGTAAGGTGAGAGCTTCAAACTGTTCCTCGACAAAGGTTTGGACGTCCTCACCAAAGAGAAATATCACAACTCCCAGGCTAAGGAACCTCATTCCTCTACCAATAATTGATGCGATTAGAAACCGTTTCATATCCAGTTTCAATACACCAGCCAAAATAGTGAAAACTTTATATGGTATAGGCGTAACAGCTGCTATCAAAACAGCCCAAACACCATATTTATCAAAGAGTGACTCAGCTGATCGTATCCTACCTTCGGAAACAAATTTACCGAGTATGGGTCTTCCGAATTGAGCCCCAAGCCAGTGGCCCACTACTGCACCCATTACAGATGCAACAGTACATAGAACTCCAAGCCAAATAGCTAAATTTGGCTGCAATATTCCCATGGGGATAAGTAGTGGATCAGGGGGAATCGGTGATATTGTTGATTCCAAGAAAGCCGTTACAAACAGTATCAGAAATGCCCAATCAGTTTCGGCAAATTCTCTAATCCAATTGGATAGTTCCTGGAGAATCTCAAACATAGCTATTTATGTGATACCTGCCCTCAGTAAAACCTCTTTAATATTTTCAACGTCGGCTTGTCTAATACCGCGATCAATTTCATCCACAACAGAGGTTATAGCCGTATTTATCGGCGTCGGGATGCCAACCAATGCACCTTGTTCTGAAATATATCCATTCATCAATGTCACCTCAGTTTTTCTTCCCTTGGTAACATCCTGAGCCATAGAAGATTTCCAGTCACTCGCGTTCGGATTAGGGAGGAATTTTTCGTCTAATTCCTCGAAAACGTCACCTTCATCAGCTCTCACCCACACATCAGCAGCTACTCCTTTAATTGGTTCAACATCGAAATTCTGTGCCAGCGCAACCTGGCAGGATTCTTTGGAAATTTCGATTTGCAATCTTCTCGCTTCTGGAATTTCTGCCGCGCCATTTGAACCAAGCCCGGTCATAGCTGTAATGGGATTAGAAGAGGCATTAGTTGTCAGTTTTGACCAGCGCTCTCCCCATATGTTTGAAGTAGCTCTAGAACCATCTATACAAGAAAGAAGTTCAGCTATTTCTTCAGCTCTAGGAGTGATTCTCCCATGGAGTTCACCTACTCTGAAAACATCGTGGCCTCTATCTCGCCCCGGCTGTCCTCCCCTATTAACATGAGCTGGTTCCCATAGTCCCACCGTTATACCTGACATCACGCAAGGTATTTCCCGTTCGAAACCGACTATGGATGCCAATGTCAGATCATTCATACAATTCTGATTACTTACAAGTACTCCATTTGGCGATAACAAATTTTTTGCAAAATGAGCAGCCCAAACTGTGTCATAAGATTTCATTGCGAAAAATATGATGTCGTATTTGTCCTTTAGCTGGGATGCATCATAAAAATGATAAGCTTCCACAGGAACATTGAATGGTCCTTGTGAACCAGAGACGTCAATTCCATCAGAATTCATTTTATCTACATGTTCGCCCCACATATCTATTAGTACAATGTCATGCCCTTCTCTGCTAAGAAAAGCCCCAATATAACTACCTGCCGCTCCAGCACCTACAACAGCCATCTTTTTTCCCATTCGATTACCTCTCAATCCTATTCAGATATATCTACTTTCACCTGATGGTCACTTGAACCGTCAGAAACCAAAGCCGTGTAACTTGTATTTTCAAGATCCTGAATGGTGAATGGCCCTTCATTGTCATCGACCACGTCCACCAGCACACCATTTACTTTGAATTTTAACTGCAAGCCTTGCTTATTTGATAATTCGGTAAGTGACCTCTCTTGTTCCCTTAACAAATCAACCGCTTTTTCTTGGCCGACCATCTCAAACTTTACGATGGACCCTGGTATTAATTGCGCCAGTTGACTTCTATCTGCAGTGATAACAGTAGCTATTTTGGTATATCCACCAGTCGTACCTCTATCAGCAAGTAGTATTATTGGTTTTCCATCGCCTGGTACTTGAATCACCCCGAATGCATTCCCGTCTGAAATGACATCCGGGCCATTCACATGTTCCAAGGCTGGCCCATCAAGGCGGCAGCCCATTCGATCTGAATTGGGGGTCACTTCATATGAAGCGGAGGTAAGAGTATCGATAGCCTCTTCAGTAAAGCTGTTCTGTTGCGGTCCTTCGATAATCCTTATAACTTCATCGTCACCAAAATATGGCGGATTGTCTAGAATTAGGCCACCTTCAAAACCATCGACTCCTCTACCAGTGGTTAAAACATCTCCATCTCGTAAAGCTCTGCCTTCATGGCCACCAAATCCACCGGGTATATATGTCGAGTAGCTGTTCATCACTCTCTTGGTTCCGTCACCCGCAAATCCCCCTGAAATGGACAAATAGGTTCGCATCCCATTTCCGGTAGGACCAGAAAACCTAAGAATTGAACCGGAAGAAACTTCCAAAGTTTTCCACATATTTACCACCTCACCATCCACAGAAGGCCCCAGATCGGCTCCGGTTATAGCGATAAAGGTATCTTCAGAGAATTTTATTTCTGGACCAAATAACACTGCCTCTAGCACAGCTGTATTCTCCGGATTTCCGACAAGTATATTGGCACATCTGAATGCAAAATTATCCAGGGCACCTGACTCCGGAACTCCTAATTCTTGATAACCAGGTCTACCAGCATCTTGAATTGTGGTTAATGTTCCAGATTTATGTATCTCAATCACTGAACTTCAACCTCATATTTACCTTCTGCTGAACTATCCAAAATAAATGTGTATTCTTCTTCAGATTCGATAGGCACAAACCTTATGTAATCACCTGGAGTTACTAGTGATGGGTTAACCCTACTCGGATCAAACATTGAGACAGGTGTACGCCCGATCAGTCTCCATCCCCCAGGACTGGAGACTGGATATACCCCTGTCTGAGAATCTGCAATCGCTACCGAGCCCCGAGGTACGCTTACTCTAGGGCTTCCCAATCGAGGGCAATGTATTTTTGAATCCAAACCACCCAAGTACGGAAATCCTGGACTAAAGCCAAGAGCATAAACTAGATAATCAGTTTTGGAATGAATATCAATTACTTCCTCCACTGATAATTCAGTCAATTCGGAAACAGACTCAAGATCCGGACCATAGTCAGCACCATATAAGGTTGGGATGAGTACTGTCCTTGCACTTGTGTTTTCAGAATTCGTCTCTATATTCCAAATGTTTTTAACACACTCAATCAAACCATCCATGGAAAATTGTATTGGATCGAAATGAATTACGAATGAACTGTAGGTCGGTACAATTTCTTTGATACCCGGCCAATCTTGATCATCAATTACTGAGATCATATTATGTACTGTTTTGTTAATTTCGTAAGAAATTGAACCCCCTGCTATTACCATCAAGGCAGAATCTCCCATGGATGCGAATTCTGGATATTCAATTACTACTGTTTCATTCATTAAATTTCCTTAATCTGGCTAGATTAAACTATGTCACGAAGTTGTTTAACCTCGACCCCGGCAGCCAGAAATTCCCTTTTTAAGGTTTTCGCCATATCAACGGCACCGGGAGTGTCCCCATGAAGACAAATCGAGTCTGCTTCCACCTCAACGATATCTCCCTCGACTGAGAGAATTTTACCTTCCGTCACCATCCGTAAACTTCGTTCAACAACCTCATTAGTATCATGAATCACAGAACCTTCTTTGGATCTTGGAACCAAAGTCCCGTCACTATTGACAGCCCTATCAGCAAAGACCTCTCTTGCAACCCTCATGCCCATCCCCTTAGCTACATCAATCCATGTAGAGCCTGCTAGTGCAAGCAAGATGATATTTGAATCGACTTCAAGAACTGCTTCGCAAATTGATTTACCCAAATCAGCATCATCGACGGCTTGGTTATACATTGCTCCATGAGGTTTCACATGCTGCAGGTTTCGATTTGATGTGAAGGCTTTTAAAGCCCCAGCTTGATATACGACATCATTACGGACTTCCTCGGGGGTCGCGTTCATGTTTCTTCGGCCAAATCCGTTTAAATCAGGGTAACTAGGATGGGCTCCAACGCCTACACCATGCTGTTCTGCCAAATCAACAGTCTTCCGCATCCACATTGGGTCACCTGCATGGAATCCGCAGGCAATATTAGCAGAAGAAATGTGTTTGATAACCTCTTCATCAAACCCCATTTTGTACATGCCGAAACTTTCACCCATGTCACAATTAAAGTCTATCTCAGAAGCCATCTTTTATTTCCTTTATGCCGGCAAGGTTAGGCATTTTCTAATTTAACACACCGCTGCTATGGTTTTACTACACTACCATCAGCCCTACGTACAGTATCCCACGCACCTCCATAAGCCCTTTCCTTAAACGGGAATTTTGCAGCAAGCTCTTCGTTGATATCAATACCCAATCCTGGAGATCCGTTGGGCCACATATACCCATCTTTTACCTCTGGGCAACCAGGAAATACTTCTTTGGTATTTTCTCCGAATATTGCATATTCCTGAATTCCAAAATTAATTGTGTTTAAGTCCAACATTAAATTGGCCGCGTGTCCGACAGGAGAAGTATCTCCAGGACCATGCCAGGCAGTTCGTACATTAAAGGCCTCGCATAAGGCCGCCAATTTCCGAGCAGGAGTAATTCCACCTATCTGTGAAATGTGGATTCTAAGAAAATCCAATAACCTATCCTTAATCATTGGAATAACTTCATGGGGGTTGTTATAAAGCTCCCCCATTGCAATGGGTGTACTGGTCTGTTGCCTCACAAGCCTGAAATAGTCATTATCTTCAGGAGAGAACAAGTCTTCCAAGAAAAAAAGTTTGTATTGTTCGACTTCTTTTGCGAATCCAACTCCTTGTATGGGAGGTACACGTTCATGAACATCGTGGAGTATTTCAACATCCCAGCCAACTTTCGACCTTATATGCTCGAAAAGTCCTAAAGCTGATTTTATGTAGGGACCCGGTTCGAATATACCCCCAGGGTGGGCATGTAATTTACCTGGGATTGGCTCAAAGATTCTATCAGTTCCCAATCGTGGACCAGATTTGTTGGAAATAGTTTCTCCTGAAGCGCTTTTATTGCCGTAGGTAACATAGCCGGGGGTAACGACCTGCACGCGAATGTGATGGAATCCTTCTTCCATGTACCTATGTACATCATCCTCCACTTCCTGATATTCATTCCCGTTGGCATGAACATAAACCGCAGCTGAACTCCTGGCTTTCCCTCCAAGTAAATCATAAACAGGCATTCCGGCTAATTTACCCTTAATATCCCATAACGCCTGATCTATTCCACTCAAGGCATTATTTAATACTGGTCCATTTCGCCAATACGATGAAACATAAGCAGATTGCCATATATCCTCTATATCGGCCGGGTCTTTTCCTATCAAAAATGGTTTCAGATAATCTTCAACGGCAGCCATAACAGGAGTCGGTCTCTGGGTAAAAGTAGCGCACCCTACTCCATAAATCTCTGGTTCATTGGTTTCAATTTTTACTATTACCAACCGAATATTGTCAGGTTCAGTAAAAATTGTCCTAACATTCCTAATTGTCAGATTACTCATCAATAACTCTATGCAAAATTAACATAATTTTGGAGCGGCAGAAGGGATTCGAACCCTCGGCCCTTTGCTTGGGAAGCAAATGCTCTACCCCTGAGCTACTGCCGCCTGAGAGACCCATTATAGGATAAATTTAGCTACGAAATCCAGTAATTCTTCATAGCTCATTATAGACCCTAAAAATTAAATCTAATGGCACAAAGATGTTAAAACCTTCCTATGGCATTTGAGGGAGACTGTGTAGATTTGATGCCAGTCCACAGCATTCGCTCAATCAGTTAGAATTACCTCCAATCAAAAGACATTTAGTAGTTTAGATTGGAGAATAATTATGGCACTGAAGCCTTTAATACTAGAAATGGGTACAGGAATCGACTTACATGGTCAAAACGCGACTGAAGCTGCAAGAAGAGCTGTCTGGAACGCTGTGCACCAGAGTAGCATCATGGGATTGGGTTTGTTTGGTCCTGACACTTCAAAAAACATGGTAGTTGAAGTAACGATTGCGATAACCCGACCTGACGAGGTGGATGAAGATGTAGTCTTGGCGGTTCTACCGCACGGGACTGGAAAACTGAAAGTTATACAGGGTGGCATGGAAATTGAAGGAAGAGAAGGGTCCGGCGACTTTACATTGATAGCTAATGCCGCAGTCATTGCTAAACTCGACCTTTAAACTAATATTTTTTGTAGGAGCTATTTTATAAAATGACGTCAAAACACGATACTGAATGCCAAGTTGTCAAAAAAGGTAACTTGGAAGTTGAAATATCATCAGGTCAAATGACTAGACTCGCGGGAGTATCTCAAGGACTGGTAGGAGCTGAGGGAATACACCTTGCCGTGGCCACAGTTCCACCTGGATGCGCCTCTAGCCCCCATCACCACGTGAATTGTGAATCAGCGATATATGTTTCAAAGGGAAAAGGTCGATTTCTAACCGGGCCAACCCTAGGCACTACCTTGGAAATTGAAACCGGTGACTTCTTGTATGTACCACAGAACTCTATCCATCAGCCAATCAACGATAGTTTGACGGAACCTCTGGAATTGATCGTGGCAAGAAACACCCCAGTTGAGATAGTAGAAGAATACATCCCATAAAGGCGCTGCCTCTACAGCAATTAACTGGACCTAAGTTCATTTCGAACTTGGTTTGCCATTTTCTCAAGATGGTCTAATTGCTTCTGCTTGTCCTCTGGCCAATTAGAAGCATCTGGTTTAGTCATCAAAATTAGGTCGTCTACAGCAGCAAGTAAATGTATGGTAGCCAACTTGGTTTGACCCGAATCCACTACCTCTGCCGATTTGTTATCGCAATCAGTGCATAAGGCATATTTGGAGAATTTGCCTCGCTTACATATCGGGCATTCATCAATTTCTCCCGTTTGAACCCACTCAAAGTGGTCACCACAAAAGGTATGAACGGGAGATATGTTTTCAAAACAGTCCCAAAACTTACACTGATTGCTCAAAAGAGACCTTTCCCTTTTACAGATAGATACAATTGGAATGTATAATAACAAGCTGAAGTTGAACTTAGCTAATGGGTTTTCATGGCAATAGGCCAGCTGCTCTAAGCTAATTCTAAGAAATGGGCCTGTAGCTCAGGCGGTTAGAGCGCAGTCCTGATAAGACTGAGGTCCCTGGTTCGAGTCCAGGCAGGCCCACCATTTCATCCAGTCACATCACCAATCCCTATACAGGAAGGCTAAAAATGGCTCGAGTTCCATACATAACGCGAGAAGATTTGAAAGAATCTCATCAAGGCATCTATGACAATATAGCTAAGACGAGAGGGAAGGTGTCGAACGTTTTCTCAGCCCTTTTAAATAATCCCGATGCGACGAAAGCTGTGACAACTGTAGGAGAATATATTCGTTATAACTCGCCCTTGGATCCAATTATCAGAGAGACAGCTATTCTCACAACAGCTCATGAGATGAAAAACTCATACGAATGGGCCCAACACGAACCAGTCGCAAGACAGGT
>Ga0209034_10000137_pt1 | contig 36025 bp, 28 predicted proteins | sample MarorgKNORR_S2LV_2_FD_188219 | JGI IMG/M metagenome (GOLD analysis project Ga0209034, IMG submission 188219) | Marine microbial communities from the Southern Atlantic Ocean, analyzing organic carbon cycling - 250m_A/KNORR_S2/LV (SPAdes) (version 2) | ecosystem: Environmental > Aquatic > Marine... | reverse complement strand
ACCCACCCCTTAAGAGATAACCAACTTCGCTCTTCGTCTCGGGTATGCTGACCTAGATTAAGCATCATGATTACAAACAAGAACAAAACCATAATTGCCCCTGCATACACAATGGCTTCTAGGAGAGCTGCAAACGGTGCACCCAATACATAAAAAATAACGGCTACAGCCAACAATGATAGGATTAGGTAAATCAAAGCATGAACAATATTAGTTTGAACAATAACCGCCACTGTTGACAAAATAGCAATTACGGCAGCTAGATAAAAAAGAATGATCATGGCAGTAAACTCTTAACGTCGACCGGTGGTGCTTCGTTTATTGCCTCACCCTTCCCTTTACCCTCAATCTCCTTCCCACTGACACGGTAAAAATTGTAATCGTGATATTTTCCAGTGCCATTAATCAGTAAATCTTCCTTTTCCCATACCATGTCTTGTCGAACATATTCAGCCATTTCGAAATCCGGTGTAAGCTGGATCGCATTCGTCGGACAAGCTTCTTCGCAAAACCCACACATAATGCAGCGTGAAAAATTAATGCGGAAAAACTCTGGATACCACCTGCCGTCTTCCGTTTCACCCTTTTGTAAGGCAATGCAATCAACTGGACAAGCAACTGCGCACAAATTACAAGCGACACAGCGCTCTTCGCCATCCGGATCGCGACTTAAGATAATCCGGCCTCGCCACCGCGGAAACATATAAGGTTGAGTGTCGGGGTACTCTACAGTGTCGGCTTTTGTAAATAGTTTTATAAACACCATCCACAATGTTCTTACTTGACTGAGCAATGTGTCTTTAATTAGTGTAAACATGAACCTAGAACTCTCTTCATTTTATTGATTACTCAAAATAATAAATCCGGTTACTAGCAGATTAATCAGTGATACCGGCAACAAAAATAACCAACCATAATTCATTAATTGATCGTATCTAGGGCGCGGTATAGCGGCGCGCAGCAAGATAAAAAAAGCAATAAATAGCGACGCTTTTAACGCAAACCAGAAAATTGGGGGCAAGAATGACGGTCCTAACCAGCCTCCAAAAAACAGCACTGTAATCAGCGACGAGATCAGCACCAGCCCAATATATTCAGCCACGAAAAACATGCCGAATTTCATACCAGAGTACTCGGTGTGGTAACCCGCGCAAATCTCCTGTTCCGCTTCAGGTATATCAAAGGGCAAGCGATGACTTTCAGCCACACCAGCGATCAAAAAAATAACGAAACCAACAAATTGTGGCACTACATACCAGGTGTCTGCCTGATCTTCGACAATCTCACGAAGATTAAAACTGCCAGACAAAGCCACTACACCCAATAACGAAATACCCATGAAAACCTCGTAACTGACCATTTGTGCTGCAGCCCGGAGACTACCGAGCAAAGCATATTTATTATCTGAAGAAAGACCTCCAAGCATTACGCTGTAAGCACCAAGCGAAGCCATTGCTAATATAAACAATACACCGATATTGGAATTAACAACTCCAATGTTAGGAGCAAATGGAATCACAGCAAAACTAAGTAATACCACCGTCATAATGATAGCCGGAGCTATTACGAAACTTAGCCGGTCAGCAAATCGAGGCACCCAGTCTTCCTTCGTAAATATCTTAACCATATCAGCGACGACCTGAAGCAAACCAAACGGGCCCACCCGGTTAGGGCCTAACCGTTCCTGCCAAAAACCCAGCAATCGTCGCTCTACCCAAATTAGCATGGCAGCTACTATTATAACGACGCCTAACACCAACCCAATTGTCAATCCCGATCCTATTTCGAGGGTAAGCATTTAGTAATCTTCCTCGTAAAGATCGCTGACAATCAGCCCTTTAATCGTTCGGTTATCGAGAAGACCTTCGGATTTATGAATCGTAATGCCTGCGCCAAGCGAATGCGCGTTTACTTGGTTATCACCACAATAAACCGCGACTGTGCCTGGCGCGATTCGAGAACGAATACAGACAACCGCAATATCGCCGTTTCCGTTGAGCCTAACTAGATCCCCTTGTTCTATGCCACGGGTTTTAGCATCTTGTGGAGAAATACTGACATAAGCGTCGGTCATGCGTTGCTTAATAGAATCGGATTTAGCGCTTAGTTCATCGCTGCCAAATATTTGGTAGGCTAATGCAGCCTTTAAATCTCCCTCCGATACGTCCGGTGCATCAGAAACTGCGGGGTAAAATAAATTCGTCTCAGTGCGTTCAATCAATAAAGCTCCAGTATGACCTTGTTTTAACTCTCCATTTATCTCATCCTGAAACTTACTAATGGACTGGTTTGAATTCCATTGTGGTGACCAACTAGCACCGAGTATTGTAGAGTCCTTCGTTGAAGGAATCCCCTCCATCGAGAAAGCTAATACTGACTGCTCATCTACAGGTTGTTTTGGCTCATGAACATTCAGATTAGCCTCTATGGCAGTGCGACCACTATAGCGATGCAACTGTCGCGGTACCCTCATGCCTACTGCGAACCCTTGGCTCTTGGGTAGCAAGCTGTCAAGCTTGTCAAAATTTTTAGCTTCCTTCGCGCAACGGTTAATTATAGCTTCCACGTTGCCTTTTTGAGGCTCACTAAGCCAGCGCCATGCAGGAAGTGCTTTGGACTGGTTGCGGTGAACTTGGAAACTCAGCTGTGCTCTCCCTTCATAATTGACATAAGTCGCTTCATGTTCTGAAAACCCAGTACTGGGCATTACCACATGCGCTTGATCAGTCGTGGCATTAGGTAACTGGTCAATTACCACTAATTTCTCCAATTTAGATAGCGCATTGTTTACCAAATGCGGGTCAGCACGTCGGTAGAGATCATTTTCTATTATGATTACCTTCTTAACCGACCCGTTATTCATCTTCTCAAGAGCATTACTGAGGTTATTTTCTTCGCTTGCTAATAAACTTACGCCGATGGTATTAACTTCGGGTACGATGAGACAAAGATCTATAACTCGCTCTTGATTGACATGCAATGCGCGAGCAATATTTGCAGCCGCCTGAATTAAGGCTGGAGTCCCCGACGTCGATCCTGCAATTATTAGTGGATGTTCAGCTTGGGCAAGCTGCTTGCTTATGCGATCCACGACGGATTCAAACTTAGAGCCAATATTCTCCGGATCTGGAGCTTCTCGCGATAGTTTTGCTGCAATTGCGAAACCAATATCCGCCAACACGCTCGGAGCATCGATTACACTGTCTGAAGTTACATCATCCAATCTTGTTACGTAGCTACTCAGAATTGCCAATGGGCTATGTTCATTCTGGCCAAGTTCTCGCACTGCCGCATCCTGCCATAGGGGAATTTTGCAAGTTTTCGCCATTTTCCGGGCTTTGTTACGAACCGACTGCCTGAGAGCCAATGCAATTCGAGGAGCAACATTAGTTAAATCTTCCCCTAGCACTATTACGGCATCGGCCTTTTCAATCTCCCGAACACTGGGACTATGGAAGGTTTTGTCGCGGCCTAACTCAAGAATGAGTTGCAGAGCTTCATGTTCTGTATCGGCTAACCCGGAGTAAAAACTGGTTTCGCCGACTATGGAGCGTAACGCGAAATTTGATTCATTACTGGCCCTCGGGGAACCTATGCCAATATAACTACCATCCTTAAATTCATCGAGCAAAGCCTGCAGTTCGAGGTCGTCAATAGAAGAAGATTTTCCGTTAGCATGCTTAATCGGTACGGTAAATCTGGAATCGCTATTTATATAATCAAATCCAAAACGGCCCCTATCACAGATAAAATAACCATTTACTTCGCTATTATAGCGATTAACAATTCGACGGAGCTCCCCATAGCGTTCTCCTGGAGTCGTATTGCAGCCAACGGCACAACCAGTGCAGACACTTGGACCAGTTTGTAAATCCCATTTCCGAGTGTAACGCTCACTAAAGGGTTTATCCGTAAAAACTCCAGTGGGGCAAACTTCTACCAGATTGCCGCTGAATTCACTCTCTAGAACGCCATCTACGAGACGACCAAAATAAGTATGATGATGAGATGCTTGAGCTGAAAGATCTGACCCGCCCGCATAATCGTCATAAAAACGCACACAACGATAGCAAGTTATACAACGGTTCATCTCATGATTGATGAAAGGTCCGAGATATTGGTTGCGATGAGTGACCTTGTTCTTATCATAACGGCGGTAATTATGACCTGACATCAGCGTCATGTCTTGGAGATGACATTCTCCGCCCTCTTCACACACTGGACAATCGTGCGGATGGCTGATCATTAGGCTCTCAATTACGCGTTCACGCATACTTTTAGCCGTTTCATTATTAATAGAAATTATGGTTCCATCAGTAGCAGGTGTCATACAAGCCATAACCAGCAGGCCTTCTTCATCATCCGCGTCACGATATTGCTTCACCGCACACTGGCGGCAAGCTCCCACTGAGCCCATGCAGGGGTGCCAGCAAAAGTACGGTAAATCGAGGCCCTGCGACAGACATTCATGTAGCAGGTTGTTATCGGGATTTACTTCGTATTCGATCCCATCAACAACGATTTTTGCCATCTAATTTATAACTCCATCTAAACTAATGCTTATAAGGACATCGCTTGTCTTTGATATGTCTATGAAAGTCTTCAGCAAAATACTTTAATCCACTACCGAGCGGGGCGGTCGCTCCAGGTGCTAGCGCGCAAAATGTGCGGCCCGGCCCCAGATAATCAACATGCTCGTGTAGAATCTCTAGATCCTTTTCACTGCCGCACCCATTTTCAAATTCATTGAATATTTCATCCACCCAGGGCAACCCATCACGACAAGGTGTACAGAACCCGCAGGACTCTTGAGAGAAAAATTTCATCAAATTTCCCACCATACCTACCGGGCAAGTCCCGCTATCTAGAATAATCATAGTGCCAGTAGCCAAGCGGCTGCCCGCCTTGGTAATTTCGTCATAGTCTAAATTGAGATCTAAGTGTTCAGGCAACATGAAATCAGTTGATCCGCCGCCTGGCAAAAACCCTTTTAACTCCAGACCATCCCTCATGCCGCCAGCATGGTTCTCAAATAATTCACGTATGGGCGTTCCCAACGGTAGCTCCCAGCAACCCGGCGTATTTACCTTGCCGCTAACACCAAATAACTTAGTGCCATGATCTTGGCCCTTAGTAAGGCCGTGATACCAGTCCACACCATAGGTTAATATGCCTGGCAGATTGCAGATTGTTTCTACATTGTTAACGATCGTAGGCTTACCCCACAGACCACTAACTTGTGGAAAAGGAGGTTTAGCACGTGGGATGGCACGTTTACCCTCTAACGCGTTCAACAAAGCCGTTTCTTCTCCACAAATATAACGGCCAGCACTAGTGTGCAATATGACATCGAGATTGAATCCTGTACCTAGAATATTACTACCGAGATACCCTTTCTCATACGCTTCATCGATAGCTTTTTTCAAGGCTCTTTCAGATACCGTATATTCCCCACGTAGAAAGATATAAGCCTTGCTAGCCTGAATCGCATAGCTCCCTATAATCACTCCCTCAATTAAAAGGTGGGGATCACCTTCCATTAGTAGTCGATCCTTAAAAGTGCCTGGTTCCATCTCATCCGCATTGACCACGAAATATTTCTGCTTAGGTGAATTATCTCCTTGAGGCACAAAACTCCATTTTAAGCCCGTTGGGAAGCCGGCCCCACCTCTACCTTTAAGGCCTGAAGCTTTTACAAGTTCTAGAGTATCCTGAGGACTCAGACCTTTCGCTATAACCTGCATTGACTGATAACCATCAACAGCCTGGTAGTCGCTAATATTAAGTGGACCACGTGCCATATCGATATTCTTAGTTAACGGCTTTGTTATCACTCTTTATGTTCCCTATTGATTTCGATATTGCTGAATAATTTCGTCGATCTTTTCTAGCGTGAGGTTACGATGCAGATTATCTCCCACCATCATTGACGGAGCCCGATCGCAATCACCCAAGCAAGGTACTGGAAGAAAAGTAAATTCCCCATCCTCACTTGTTTCCCCGAAATCTATCCCTAGCTTTTCTTTAATGTAATCCTTTATCTCGTCGCATCCCATTATCCAGCAGCTTACGCTGTTACAAAGCAGTATCACGTTCTTGCCCACTGGTCGGCGAAAAATCAAGTTGAAAAATGTAGCCACTCCCTCCAAATCACTACCTGGAATATCTAGATACTGGGATATAGCAAGGAGACTTTCGTCAGAAACCCACCCCTGGTGTTTTTGAACTATCTTCAAGGCCTCCAATCCTACTGCTTTCTTATCCGCATAAAGTGTTATCTCATGTTCAATCTCATTAAGTTCTTCAGCAGACAATTTTCGCGCCCGAGTCACAGAGCTAGCTATTAATCCAGAGCTGGTCATCTATCTACATCCGCCATAACAAAATCTATACTTGCAACTATGGCTATCAAGTCGGCAACCATGAACCCCCGACTAATGGCGGGGATTTGTTGTAAATGTGCAAATGATGGTGTCCTTATCCTTGTGCGATAAGAGCTTGTATTGCCATCGCTGATTAGGTAATAGCTATTAATACCCTTTGTCGCTTCTATGGCCACAGTGACCTCATTAGGAGGAATAACCGGCCCCCAACTCACGCTTAGAAAGTGGTTAATCAAGGTTTCAATATCTTGAAGCATCTTTTCCTTCCGTGGTGGCGTAGTTAACGGGTGGTCGGCTTTGTAATCCCCCGCCGGCATGTTATCTAGGCACTGCTTGATGATGCGCAAACTCTGTCGCATTTCCTCTACTCGAATGGCACAACGATCATAGCAATCGCCATTCACCGCAATGGGAACATCGAACTCAAAATTTTCATATCCGCTATATGGCCGTTCCTTGCGAAAATCCCATTCAAAGCCAGTCGCGCGAAGCCCGGCTCCGGTTATACCCCAATCAAAAGCATCTTGGGTGTTGTATACACCGACACCCTGAGAACGTCTTTTAAATATCCCATTATTTAATACCATGCCGTCGTATTCATTTAAGCGCGGCGGCATGAATTCCAAAAGTTCTTCTATGCGTTTTTCCCATCCATTAGGCAAATCCTGAGCAACACCCCCTATTCGAAACCATCCCGGATGCATGCGAGCACCACAGATAGACTCGATGATGTTAAAGATTCTTTCCCGTTCAACAAACATATAAAACACAGGTGAGAGCTGCCCGACATCCTGGGCAAACGTTCCATAGAAAAGCAAGTGGCTGCAGAGACGAAACATCTCGGCCAGCATGACTCGAATTACCTGAGCGCGCGGTGTAACTGTAATGCCCGCCATCTTCTCTACCGCCATAACATAAGGGAGGTTATTCATCACTCCTCCCAAGTAATCTATGCGATCTGTATAGGGAATAAAGGTATGCCAAGACTGGCGCTCACCCATTTTCTCGGCGCCGCGATGGTGATAGCCAATATCAGGCACTGCATCAACTACAACCTCTCCGTCAAGCTGTAGAGCAATACGAAATGCACCATGCACGCTCGGATGGTTCGGTCCAAGATTGAGGAACATAAACTCGCTAGTCTCCGACTTTTGCTTCATACCCCATTCTTCTGGTTTAAATTTCAGCGCTTCTTGTTCAACAATCGCCTTATCGTCATCTAGAGAAAACGGCTCCATCTCAGTTGCGCGTGCTGGATGTTCCTTCCGGAGAGCATGACCCTGCCAAGTCGGCGGAAGTACGATTCGACATAAGTTTGGATGACCCTCGAACTCGATACCAAACATGTCCCATGTTTCGCGTTCGTACCAGTTCGCACTGGGCCACAAATTAGTAGCAGTAGGTAAACTGAGATCTCTATCCTCTAGGGGCACCTTGACTCGGAAGTCGCAGTTCCCGGAGAAAGACATCAAGTGATAAACCACGGTAAATTCACTAGCAGGCTGCCCTTCACGATGCACTCGCAGCCTTTCGTCTATAGCCGTAATATCGAAAAGCATTTCGAAAATCGGACTAGTGCTTTCTTTTAAGGTTTTCAGCAGTTTCAGTAGATGCTGTCGGTCGACCCAGAAGGTGGGAACACCATCACATGTATGCTGTTCCGCCAAAATATAGTCACCGAAATCCTGCCGCAATTTCGATAGCAACTGAGGATTTTGAACAGCTGCTTGAGGGGTTTGTTCTGCAACTTGCATTGTTTACAATTTACTTTAAATACTATTAGTTCTTGTCATTTCATTCATATAACTCAGACATCGTCTGGTGACCTAAGCTCAGTAGCCGCGATCCTCCCATCATGGCGCAGGTTGCGCTGCACCGGCGTGGCCTCTTTCTGAATTATCCCCTGATCGTTGATCACCCAGCTAAGGGGTCGGCGTTCACGCCCGATCTCTTCTTGTAAAAGTATCAGGCCTTGCAGCAAAGCTTCTGGGCGCGGCGGACATCCAGACACATACACATCAACAGGTAAAAATTTATCTACACCCTGCACAACAGAATAGATATCGTACATACCGCCAGAATTAGCACACGAACCCATGGAGATAACCCACTTTGGTTCCAAAAGCTGATCATAAAGAAGCCTGACCACGGGTGCCATTTTACGAAAAACCGTGCCAGCTATAATGATCATATCTGCTTGGCGCGGCGTCCCCCTTATTACCTCGGCCCCAAACCGCGCCATGTCGTGTCGAGCTGTCAATGCTGTGGCCATTTCCACATAACAACATGAAAGACCGAAATTAAAAGGCCAAATGGAATTCTTGCGCCCCCAGGCCACCATGTCTTCAAGCGTTGCCATAACCACATTTCGGCGTAGAAATTCATCAAACGAACTTCCACCTGGCTGCGGGGATGTCGACTCATCAGCTTTTTGCAGGCGCCAGCTCATAGCTCGAATTCTTTTTTATTCACAACACCTCCTGGTCCAACCAGCTTATTTAAATCCCGTTTCTGAGTTTCTGTACGCCAGTCTAGTGCTCCTATTCTCCATAGGTAAAACAACGCAACACCTAGGATCATAATGAATACAGTTATTTCAATGAATCCAGGCCAGCCTGCCTCCCGAACTCCCACTGCCCAGGCAAACAAAAAGACCACTTCTAAGTCAAAAATGATAAAAAGTATGGCTGTCAGGTAAAAGTGTACTGAGATGCGAAACTGAGAACTGCCCACGGAAATAATTCCTGATTCAAAGGGGGTTTCTTTATATTGCCGGTTAATGCGTTGTCCAAGAAAAAAACTCAGCCCTAGCATGATACCTACAACTGCTATAACCAATGTTGCATAGATTAGGAATGGCCCCAGCCCTTCTAAAAACGCTTTTGATGAATCCAAGAATTACTCCAAAAGATTAATAACGATTATATCGAAAATGCACAATTCAATTGTAAATCTTGGAACGCGCTCTTAAACGAAATCAGGGTTGGGCATGAACGTAAATATTGCGAAGAACTTTGTCCCCGGACGTGACTCTTTGGGTCACAGCTAATTGGCATCAGTAGCCAGGGACTATTATTCAAACTCATTGAGCACGCTCACTCTATTTCGAAATATTTCTACTTTAGCGATGCCTGGAACAGTAATCCTTCTGCCTGTTCTTAATAGCACAACCGAGGCAAGTAGATCAGCTCTCGCTATATTATCTAGCAGTTAGCATGGTGCTTTAGCTTGGAGGTTAACCTGCGCTCTGGAGACGCATTTTTTAGCTTCCAGGCCGACCTTTTTGGCGGTTGGAAATTTACACTTATAGACGGTCGATAGCAAGTGTTTTGTCTGTTGATAAGCACCGCGATATCGTTATTCTAAGCTATCTTATTTTTCATAGTTCAAAGCTATATTTTTCACTAATACATACCCGCATTCATCAAGGAAAAATAACACTTTTCCTATAGTAATAATCAGATGGATTACTGATCAGAAGTCCAGGTATTCATTAAATGCTTTACTTTGGTGGTCGGCAAATTCTCCACTGTCTATCCTATAGATAAAATACGCTGCCTGGTCCATGCTTTCAGCGAGAGCACGCGCTTCTTCTAGACCCATGATCATGTAAGCGGTAGCTAGCGCATCAGCGCGAGCAGCTGAAGAATCAATAACGTACACAGCGGCCAGACCATTTTTGACCGGCCTACCCGTACGTGGATCAATCTCATGAGAGAAGCGCTCTCCGTTTTCCTCAAAGTAATTGCGGTAATCACCAGATCCGGCAACAGCTATGGTCTTACCCCCGCTATTAATGACCGCGTAGATCTCAGGCACCGTATCTAGAGGGGTTTCTATAGCAGGGATCCAATTTTCATTGCCTTGTTTGAAACCTTTCATTTTTAATTCGCCGCCAATCTCAAGGAAATAGTTTTCTACTCCGATAGAGTCAAAATACGTACCCACCCGATCCACTGCGTAACCCTTCGCTATACCACTAAGGTCCACATAAATATCGGCATTCTTCTTCAACTGAGAACGAGCTACATCAATCAATAGATAGTTATAACCAACATGCTCCAGAGTGTCCTCTATGACTTCGTTAGTCGGCAAGTTACCGCGTGAGATTTCAGAATCAGGGCCAAATCCCCACAGATTTACTAGAGGTCCAATTGTTATATCAAAAGCACCGTTAGTTAGAGTTGAAACCTCTTGAGCCAGTGATAGCACTTCTATAATTTCAGATGATGCCTCAAAGGGAATATTCGTATCGTAACGATTCAGCTGAGAGAGTTCCGATTCTGGCACATAAGTCGAAAAGGTACCGCTGTCCAGATCTATTAATAATTCCTCAATTTCCTCAGCAATCACTTTACGAGTTAATTCAGCTGGGATACCCACCACTTGAAACCGGTAGCTCGTACCCATGGTTAATCCAAAAAATTCATCAATATCTTGATTATCGTCAGAGAAGGGAAAAGTTATGGCCAGAAGAAGGGCCAAGAGTATGATGAAAAAGGTAAGGTTACGCCGAAGCATAATCTGGGTCATGATTCTATAACCCTTAGGTCAGAAAATTTTCTAAAGCGAAAGATTATTTTTGAAATAGGCTTTCGCTAGTTCTTGCCCCACCAAAGGGCTGATCCTTTAGGTTTCTACAGGGTAGGCTTGGTAGCGCACACCCGCCATTTTGTAGACCATTCTAGCGACCTGACAACAATAGCCAAACTCGTTGTCATACCATAAGTACAACACACAGTTCTTGCCATTAACTATGGTCGCATTAGAGTCAACAATTCCGGCCTCACGAGTGCCAACGAAGTCAGAGGAAACTGCATCCTGCGACTGCGTGTAACTAATCTGATTCTGCAGCTTAGAATGCAAAGCGATATCGCGAAGAAATTCGTTTAGCTTTTCTTTGTTTGTTTCCTGACGTAAAGTTAAATTCATTATAGCCATCGAAACATTCGGCGTGGGTACTCGAATCGCATTACCAGTAAGTTTACCAGCCAGGTCGGGCACTACTTTTACCACGGCTTTAGCCGCCCCAGTATCAGTCAGCACCATGTTCAGCGCAGCACTTCGACCACGCCGACTTTTCTTGTGGTAATTGTCGATGAGATTCTGATCATTGGTATAGGCATGTACAGTTTCAATATGACCATGTTCGATCCCAAGTTTATCATTAACGACCTTTAACACCGGGGCAATAGCATTTGTTGTGCAAGAAGCAGCAGTGACAATATTGTCATCTTCCATGATTTCATCATCATTGATTCCGTAGACAATATTTTTAAGACTTCCTTTACCAGGGGCGGTCAAAATAACCTTAGAAGCTCCCTTGGCTTTGAGATGAAGCCCTAGGCCTTCTTCATCCCTCCATTTTCCGGTGTTATCGATAATCAGGGCATCGTTGATACCATATTTCGTATAATCAATCTCATCAGGTGAATCCGCATGAATGACTTTTATCACGTTGCCATTAGCTATCAGACAATTGTTCTCTTCATCCACTCGAAGTGTGCCTTGAAAGGCCCCGTGTACCGAGTCGGCAGTAAATAGGCTAGCCCGCTTTTCTAAATCATCCGTGCCAGCGGGTCTCACAACAATGGCTCGAAGACGCATGACTTCACCAGTGCTGGTACGTTCAATTAGTAATCGCGCCATCAAGCGACCAATTCTTCCAAATCCATAGAGCACGACATCCTGAGACTTATCGATGGGTTTCCTTTTATTTCCGTCAAGGTAGCCTAACTCCTGTCTAACGAAATCATCAGCTGTTTCCGCTTCAACACCTTTATTATCTTGATGCTCCATATACTTGACTGTTAACTTGCCTAAATCTATCTGTGCGTGCCAAAGGTCAAGTTTTGCCATTGCCATTAACACGGGATGGGTTTCAAACTCCGACATTTCATTGCGTTCTGCCTGACGGACAAACCGGTGAGATTTCATAATAAATGTGACAGATCGGTTATGCAGAGGTCTGCCATATATTAAAATGTCAACATTTCGCTGACTGAATAAGCGGCCTATTACAGGAATCATTTCCTGAACAAAAGCTTCTCTCTGTTTCCAGTCACTGAAATAATCATCTACGCTTGGACGCTCCACAAATCCCCCTTTTTTTCGTGCTACCAGAATTCAGCAGGCCGGTATTATCTTTCGAAAGATGCGGGCTTGCAATAAAGCAGTTCGCGGCCACATCCAAACCTTTAATAGAATCTAACGCTGCTTAGCATTAATATTTAAGTTACAATTTCCGGTTTATTTTCAACTCTGCTTCTACTAGATCTTTTTTGACATTAATGTTTGACAAAATGAGCCTCCAGTCAAAGGTAAATATTTTCTACCCCCCATTACCTGCTAATAGCGAAGACAATTGCTTTTGGCGAAAACCAGCAGGTTGCGCTCATAACCTGGCCATTAGTAATGCCGCATCCCGCGCTGACGGCCCAATTCTACTTATTTGTGAAGACAATGAGTCGGTCGAGCAGTCGATCCAAGAATTGAAGTACTTTTCACTTAATAAAAACTTCAAGGTATTCAGCCTTCCTGACTGGGAGACGCTTCCCTATGATATTTTCTCCCCTCACCAAGATATTATTTCTGAACGGTTATCTGCCTTATATCATTTACCAGAATTTGATCGCGGTGTTCTGGTCATTTCTATAACAAGCCTCATGCACTGGCTACCTCCTCAAAAATATATCTCAGCAAATAGCCTGGAATTGAAGGTAGGGCAAAGGCTCAGCATTTCTCAAATTCGGGAACAGATGATTTTGGCGGGATATCAAGCTGTTGAATCGGTCTTAGAGCACGGCGAATTCGCGGTACGAGGATCAATTATTGACATCTACCCTATGGGCTCTCGGCTACCATTTCGTGTTGACTTATTTGATGATCAGATTGATTCACTACGTATGTTCGACCCAGAAACTCAACGTTCTTTGGAGAAAGTAAAAGAAATTAAACTATTGCCGGGCCGAGAGTATCCACTCGATGACACAGGTATTGCAAATTTCCGTAACGCATTTCACGAACTTTTTGATATTGATTTTCGTCAATGTCCGCTTTACCAAGATGTCAGCGCTGGCATTGATACTCCTGGTCTAGAATATTACCTTGGCATATTTTTCGACAATCTAAACAGTTTGTTTGATTTTCTTCCAAGTACAACAATCATTTGCCACGAAGGAGATTTACAAAAGGCCGGTGAGCAATTCTGGGAGAACATAACTCGCCTTTATAAGGACCGGCAGGTAGATCGTTATCGGCCAATCCTTGATCCTGATACTGTATTTATTCGCATCGATCAGATCATGTCAAATTTCAAAAACTACCGAGAGATAGAAATCAAAGATCATGCCGACGCCTTTGACCTTGAAACTATGCCTTTGCCTGATCTCACAAGCGAGATGCAACTCAAGAAACCCTTTATCGCGTTGCAAAAGCTGATTAGTAAAAATCGCGAAAGAATTCTGTTTTGCGCTGAAACCGCCGGCAGAAAAGAAACATTACTGGAAACCTTAAAATATATTGGAATAAAACCAACCACAGTTCCTCACTGGGAAGATTTCTTAGAAAGAGACGACCCACTTTCAATTACTATAGCTCCTCTTGAACAGGGCCTCTGGTTACCTGCCAAGAATATCTTACTTATTAGTGAAAATCAGCTGTATGGTAATCGTGTCGCTCAACGTCGACGGAGGCGTAAATCTCAAAGCAATACAGATCTAATTCTTACAAATCTGACTGAGCTAAGAATCAATGATGCGGTGGTCCATGTCGATCATGGTGTGGGCCGCTATCGTGGCTTACAGACCATCACTACCGAAGGTCAAGCCATCGAATTTCTGGCCGTGGAATATGCCAACGCAGCTAAACTGTATGTACCAGTTGCATCACTTCATTTAATCTCCCGTTATAGTGGTACAGATCCGGAAAAAGCTCCATTAAATCATCTTGGCACCACTCATTGGTTAAAAACAAAACGTAAAGCTGCCGAAAAAATCCATGATGTCGCAGCGGAATTATTGGAGATTTATGCAAGAAGGCAAACCAAAAAAGGCTTTAAATGTAAAATAGATATCGAACAATACGACAAATTTTCAGGTTCTTTTCCATTCGAGGAAACTGCTGATCAGCAAAATACCATCGACGCAGTCCTGCAGGATATGCAGAGCCACCGGACAATGGATCGGCTTGTCTGCGGCGATGTGGGCTTTGGGAAAACTGAGGTAGCAATGCGTGCGGCATTCGTTGCTGTTCAAAATAACAAACAAGTCGTTATGTTGGTACCCACAACTCTACTCGCTCAACAACATTTTGAAAGCTTTAAGGATCGATTTGCAAGCTGGCCCTTTGTTATCGATGTTATCTCTCGATTTAAATCCAAGGGTAAGCAAGAAGAAAGTGTGCAAAAAGTGATCGATGGCAAGATTGACGTTCTTATAGGTACTCACAAATTATTGCATGTGGATATTGATTTTTGTCATGTTGGTTTATTGATAATCGATGAGGAACATAGATTTGGTGTACGACAAAAAGAAAAATTGAAATCGCTACGAAGCGATATTGACATACTTACTCTCACAGCAACGCCAATTCCGCGAACCCTGAACATGGCCCTATCCAGTATTCGGGACCTTTCTATTATCGCTACACCTCCCGCCAAACGGTTATCAGTAAAAACATTCGTCCGCGAACAACAACAAAATCTTGAAAGAGAAGCCGTGTCCAGAGAATTACTCCGAGGCGGACAGGTTTTCTATCTGCACAATGAAGTAAAGAGTATTAATAGAGCAGCAGAACAATTGCAGCAAATTATCCCCCAGGCGCGAATCGGCATTGCCCACGGACAAATGGCGGAACGCGATCTTGAAAGAGTAATGGCCAACTTTTACCATAAGCGTTATAACATTCTAGTTTGCACAACGATTATCGAAACAGGAATTGATATACCAAGTGCAAATACCATTCTAATTCACCGAGCTGATAAATTTGGGCTAGCCCAGCTACATCAATTGCGGGGGCGAGTTGGTCGCTCCCATCACCAAGCATACGCGTATCTTTTGATTCCGAGCCACAGTCGAATGAGCCGCGATGCGTTGAAACGTATAGAAGCTATTCAAGCAGCTAGCACACTAGGGGCTGGCTTTACTCTTGCTAGTAACGACCTAGAAATCCGCGGAGCCGGGGAATTATTAGGCGACGAACAAAGTGGCCATATGCATAAAATTGGCTTCACTCTATACACGGAAATGCTAGAAGAGGCAGTATCATCGATCAAAGCAGGCAAAACGCCTAGCCCGCATCTAGAGACAGACAAAGCTATCGATATAAGTTTACGTATTCCCGCTCTTATACCGGAGACTTATCTCCCTGATGTACACACCCGCCTTATTATGTATAAACGGATTTCATCCTCACGGGACAATTATGAACTCGAAGATTTGCAGATCGAAATGATCGACCGATTTGGTTTACTTCCGGACCCATTGAAACTGCTGTTCCGGGTGACCCGGCTAAAACTAAAGGCACAAACTTTTGGGATCAAAAAAATTGAAGCCAATAGTAAGAGCGGCCGAATCGAATTTCTACCCCAAACCCAACTCGATCCCTTATCACTAGTTCAATTGATACAAGAGGACCCTCAGCACTATAAACTTACTAGCGGTAATCAACTACAATTTCATCATGGAAGTGAACAAGCATCCGCGAAGCTTGACTTTATTAACCAGTTACTTGATAACTTGAAACTTATCGAGCAAAAAGCTGCCTAAAATTACCTTATCGGTTAGCTTTAAAATTACAGCAAGATTCAAGTTCTTTTGCCAAGATGCCTATTTTGCAAACAAAAAAATCAGCAACATTTACTGTCAAAAATACCTTAATTGCGTGTTTTGGGATTTTATTAGCTGCGAGTCCAGTTATAGCCCTGCCCCAAGAGAGATGGTTTCAGATTGAAATATCTATTTTTAGTAATGAATCCCCTATCGACAAATCGGAAGAACTCTGGCAACCGGCTAGGCAACAACTGGCCTTCCCCGAGAAAATACGGAAGCTTGACAACCTTATTGATATCTTAACGCTCGATAGTTCGAATTCAATAAACCAAACGGAGGTACTAGATAGAGAATCGACAGTTGCACCTCGTGAGCTGTCACCAGAGCAGCGGGAAGAAATCATATTGACAACTGGCCCAAAAAATCAAACCGTTAACCATGAATTTCGTTTTTTTGATTTTTCTCGAGATGACTTTTTGCAACTCCCTCCCTCCTCAAGTGATTTTCAGCAGACTAATCGGGAATTAGAGCGATCCCCTGCCCATCGCTTATTATTTCATGGTCTTTGGCGCCAAGTTGTAACCAACTCAGCGTTCGCTGAGCCGATCTATGTAGAAGGTGGCCTTGCCTATGGCGCACAACATGAACTGCAGGGCAGCCTGACAATTCGTTTTAATGACGGTCAGGACCGTATAGTAGTAGATGCCAATCTTTGGTTCAGTGAATTCAGCATTGTGGAAAATTTGACGGAAAAGTGGGAGCTACCCACTCCACCCACGTTCATCGCTAATTTTGATGACCTCGAGACCAGTAATCCGGACCTTATTTTTCACCCCATCAGGGTCTACCATATGCAGCAAACTCGAGATATGCGGAGTCGGGAATTTCATTACCTCGATCATCCCGCACTCGGCTTAGTTATCTTAGTTGAGCCTTACGAAATTCCGGACCCGATATCCAACAATTCTAATCTTTAACCTCGCTAACATTCACCGTATTTTTCCACCAAGGCTCTAAGTAAATCGGTCACAAAATCCTTACTGTTTCCTACGACCTTGGATATATCGTCCATAGAGATTTCCCCCTCAAATTGACCTGCAGCCCAATTAACTGACAACGCCAATAAAGCATAATCAATTTGTAATTCCCTCGCCAATACCGCTTCAGGCATCGCTGTCATACCAAGTAGATCACATCCGTCTCGCTTGTATTTATTAACTTCAGCTGCGGTTTCTAATCGAGGGCCCTGCGTACAACCATAAACTCCCCCGTTCATTACTAATCTATTATCAGATGACTTTACATTGGTTATATTGGCGCTATCCAGCAAGGCTAATCGCAGTGTTTCAGCAAACGGACGCGTAAAATCAATATGCACAACAGTCTTTAAGGTCTCTTCGAAGTAAGTGGCCGCTCGTCCGTGCGTGTAGTCGATGATTTGATCCGGAACGGCGAGGCAACCCGGTAAAAGCTTTTCGTTAATGCTACCTACGGCGTTTACACCAACAATTTTATCTACTCCAAGTTTATGCAGCGCCCAAATATTTGCCTGGTAGTTAACTTTGTGTGGCGGAATTGTGTGTTTGCTCCCATGCCTTCGTAAAAATGCAATTTTGCATCCACGGTGCTGCAATAATTCAACCTCGATTTTTGTCTCGCAAAATGGAGTAGCAACATGATTATGCCCAGCTGGCTCAAAACCTTTAATCTGTGATAAGCCGGTTCCGCCTATTACTCCCAACATTGATTTTCCTGATAGCTCTCTTGCTTTCCACTTAAGGTCTCAATTAACGTAATCATACCTAATAAAATTAACGATATGCAGTAGCTATTTCCCCTTTTTACCTATAGCTTCGCCTATCCAGCGATTGGCTTAAAGTTACGATAAGAAATGCGATATATCTCTCAAAATGCACAATTCTCTTCTTGTGGCCTTTATCGGTACAACCTAGAACGAACGTGGGCAAAAGGCACTGGCCGCGTATTATTCATCGGTCTAAATCCTTCAACCGCCAATGATCAGATTGACGATCCCACCATACGCCGTTGTGTAAGTTTCTCTCGAACTTGGGGATACTGCGCAATGGAAATAGTTAACCTTTTTGCGTACCGAGCCACCCATTTCACAGACTTAAAGAACACTAAAGACCCGATCGGGCACTACAATGATAGGTGGATTAAAGCGGCCTACCAAAAAGCTGACATAATAGTCGCCTGCTGGGGTAATCATGGGAATTACCTGCAGCGCAGTAATACTATTAAACTTCAATTTAAAAACCTGCACTGCATCAAGTTAAATAAAACACTTCAACCCGCTCACCCGCTTTACCAAAAAAGAGATCTTAACCCTTTACCAATGTTCGACGTTAAAAACGCGTCCACTTGAGAAGAAAATGAACTTAGGTAAAAGTTTTTATCAATTTCTCTGGCACCAACCTTGGTTAAATATAAATTATAAGAAATCGATTTATAAAAAACTCTGTGCTTACGGCACAATCTACAACTACTCTTTTGAAAAAGAGTTTTTTGGCTTGAAATACCAGGGAAACCTTAACAATAACATCGAATTCAATATATTTTATTTTGGCGCTTTCGAGAAACCGCTGCTCTTTTTTTTGGCTGACACTATTCGTCGTATCAATCTTGAGTACAGAGATTCCACAGAACAATCCGGTTGTTTTTGCGATATTGGAGCAAACCTAGGCCAACATTCTCTATTTATGTCTCGATTAGTTAAACAAATCCACGCTTTCGAGCCGTTCCCCAAAGCTCTTGAACGGTTTCAACACCATGTCGAACTGAACCAGATACATAATATACGTCTACACTCTGTTGGATTAAGCGACACCAATGAAAATCTTACCTTTTATGCTCCTCAAAGCAGAAACCAAGGAATTGGTTCATTCGATCCCTCCACTATGCAAAAAGGCAATATAGCTTCGGAAAAACTGGAAGTGGTAAAAGGCGATGACTATTTCACTAAGATGAAAATAAACTGTCTGGATATAGTGAAACTTGACGTAGAAGGATTTGAGAAAAAGGTACTAGTAGGTATGCAACGGGTGCTTGTGAAGCATCGACCAATTATTGTTTGTGAAGTTAGCTATGGCAAAGAGGTATCCTTCAACTCTATACAGCAGCTCCGTGAGACACTTCCGGAGGAATATCAACTCTTTACTTTCAAGACTCGCAAACCAGACGGAAGTAAAGCTAGGAAGCGAGGTGCTAAAGCTAGAAAAACGGGAACTTATCAATTAGTCCCTTTTATTCAATGGCGTCTATCTGGGCAAGACAACGTAATTGCCTGTCCAAAAGAGAAGCAAAGAATCCTGCCAATGCAAGGCATCGGCAGGATTGCCGTGCCGTAAAGTAAATGGCCCAGCGACAAGAATCCAATCCTGACCTGGGCCGAAATACAACACCTTACAGTATTTATATCGGGGAGGTTCTAGTTTCCTTTAGTAAATTAATGTTTTTAAAACAAATATAGGATTTTGCACGTTCCAGGAGTATGGCGCGCCCGACAGGACTTGAACCTGTAACATCCGGCTTAGAAGGCCGGTGCTCTATCCGGTTGAGCTACGAGCGCTATTTGAAAAACTGCGTATTTTACAAAAACAAAGGCTAGCCACAACTTGTGTTAAATAGGCCTATCATTAGTTACAAACCCCCCTCATCTTCGTTCTGATTATCCGGAGTGCCACTGCAGCCCTGACCTATATACATTCCAGCCATGACTAAAGCCAGGTTCCGGTATACTTGGACAAATGGGGCAAGCCATTTCCTCCGGCTGTCCAATAAGCTAGGTACACCCGCATTCAATTCATCCACCCTAGTGCGATTTTGGTCCCTGGTTTTCACTTTCGCAGCTGCCATAATCCATCGTGTTATCAAAGAAAAGCTTATTAAAGCATAGCCTATATGAGCTTTGTTTCTGAAATTATTATTTGAAGTAGCTGCGGTGAAAATGGGGTGACTGACGGGGATCGAACCCGCGACAACCTGAGTCACAGTCAGGGGCTCTACCAACTGAGCTACAGTCACCATTGAACAATTAAAGTTCAGAAACTTGGTCGGGGTAGAGGGATTTGAACCCCCGACATCTTGCTCCCAAAGCAAGCGCGCTACCAGACTGCGCTATACCCCGATACAGCCAAAAACGATCAATTTTAGGAGGACGGCATCATACCGGCGTCGGTTAAGTCAGTCAACGTACTACTGCCTCCGACATGAAGCAAAGTGATTTACCTAGAATTCAACGCTCAATGCGCCAACTGCTTCCTTCGTCCCCATCCTCGACAACTACTTTCATCGTTGCTAATTGATCTCTGATCTCGTCCGCCCTTTTCCAGTCTTTATCGGCTCTTGCCTGTTCTCTTGCAGCAATCATACGTTCAATTTCCTGAAAATCCACTTCTATACTAACGGCGCTTCTTAAAAATTTGGAAGGTTCATTTTGTAAAAATCCAAGAATACCCCCTAGTCTTATCAACAAAGCGCCCAGTTGATTCGCGTAAGCGCGATCTTTGGTTTTGTGCTTATTGATTTCCTTTACCATTTCAAACATTACGCTGAAAGCTTCTGGAGTATTAAAATCATCGTCCATGGCCTGATAAAATGCTTTTTCAAACCGGCTATTAGTCAAGTACTTGGCTCCAGAAATATCCAAGTCTTCCAGAGAAATATAAAACCTCTCAAGAGCACTAGCTGATTGCTGTAAGCTCTGCTCGGAATAATTAATCGGACTTCGATAATGACTCGCCACCAGAAGATGCCGAATCACTTCAGCGTCGTAATATTTAAGGACTTCACGCACAGTAAAAAAATTACCGAGAGATTTGGACATTTTTTCATTATCGATGCGCAGTGGACCATTATGTATCCAAACGTTGGCGAAGCGGGTACCAGTAGCCGCTTCTGACTGAGCTATTTCATTCTCGTGGTGAGGAAACATAAGATCAGTGCCTCCGCCATGTATGTCGAAATTATCCCCAAGGGCACAAGTCGACATAGCCGAACATTCAATATGCCACCCCGGGCGCCCATAACCCCAAGGCGAATCCCAACCAATCTCATTGTCCTTTGACGGTTTCCAAAGAACAAAGTCACGAGGGTCTTTTTTTAACTCCCCAATCTCTATCCGAGCTCCATCGATTAAATCATCTGTGTTTTTCTTAGATAGCTTTCCGTAACCGGGAAAGCGTACAACTGAAAAGTACACATCCCCATTCGCAGCTTGATAAGCGAATTCTTTTTCTATGAGAGTTTCGATCATCGAGATAATTTGATCAATATGCCCGGTCGCTCTTGGTTCCTGATCTGGAGGAAATATCCCTAGCGCCTGTTCGTCTTCATGCATCGCCTTAATGAATCGATCTGTCAACTCAGAGAATAATTCATTGTTTTCAGCGGCCCGAGCCAAGATCTTGTCGTCGATGTCGGTAATATTTCTCACATAGGTTACTTTAAATCCACGTGCTCGCAAATAACGAACGATGACATCAAAAGCTACCAACATCCTTGCGTGCCCTAAATGACAATAATCGTAGGTCGTAAGCCCACAGACATATATGCGAATTTTACCGTCGTCAATCGGTTTGAATTCTTCTTTCTGTTGAGTGTACGTGTTGTAGATAAGCATAGAATAATGACTATAGCCTAACGACCAGACCAGGAATCCCGAAGGGTAATAGTACGATTAAAGACAGGTAGTTCGGGCGTCGAATCAATTGAGTCAATACAAAAATAACCTTCTCGTTCAAATTGAAAATTCCCGAACGCCCCTTTTGCTAATATTGAAGGTTCTGCTATGCAACCCTCGAGCTCTATTAATGAATCTGGATTGAGGTACTCGTAACAATTATCAACTTCCTTACTTTCTGGATGTTCGATAGTAAATAATCTGTCATAAAGCCTAACTCGGACCGGTAGCCCGTATTTTGCAGACACCCAATGGATAACCCCTTTGACTTTTCGACCTTCAGGTTTCTTCCCAAGAGTCGCCTTATCTATGCTACAGCAGAGTTGTTGCAATCCCCCGCTATCGTCCTTAACCACCTCATCGCACCTTATTACGTAGGCTCCTCGAAGCCTTACCTCTCCACCCTGGGTCAAGCGTTTAAACCCAGCCGGTGGTTGCTCGAGAAAATCCGAACGGTCAATGAATATTTCCCTTGTTAAAGGCACCGAGCGCCTTCCCATGCTGTCAATTTTTGGGTGATTGGCGAGGTCCAGATATTCTGTTTCCTCTTCTTGAAGATTGGTTAACACCACCTTAAGTGGATCTAAGATGCACATTGCTCTTGGTGCATGCCTATCAAGATCCTCTCTAATCGCATGCTCTAACATACTTAGGTCAACTATACTTTCACTTCGAGAAACGCCTATACTTTCGCAGAAATTACGGATGGATGCCGGGGTAAATCCTCTACGCCGCATACCGGCCAGCGTGGGCATCCGCGGATCATCCCAGCCGTCAACAACTTCAGATTCCACCATTTCTCTAAGGTTGCGCTTACCTATCACAGTATAGTTCAACCTAAGCTTGGCAAATTCGGTTTGTTCTGGAAGAACATACTGGTATTCCGTACCCGCCAAATCACTAGCCCGCTCAAGGCTATCTAAGCTCAGATTCTGAAGAATCCAATCATAGAGGGGGCGATGATCTTCAAACTCTAGCGTGCATAGAGAATGGGTTATGCTTTCTATAGCATCGGAAATACAATGGGTATAATCATATGTTGGATAGATACACCATTTGTCACCGGTCTGGTGGTGAGCGAAGTGCCTTATTCTGTAAAGCACGGGATCACGCATATTGATGTTTGGAGACTCCATGTCGATCTTGGCTCGTAGTGTATATGTGCCGTCCGCGAAATCACCCTTGCGCATGCGTGTAAACAAATCTTGATTTTCCTTGATTGATCTCTCTCGGCCAGGACTATTCCTGCCAGCTTCAGTCAAGGTACCACGATGTTCTCGGGCTTCTTCAGCGCTTAAGTTGCATACAAACGCTTTAGATTTCAGAATAAGTTGCTCCGCGAAACCATACAGTTGCTCAAAATAGGATGAAGAATAGCGAACCTCACCATTCCAGTGAAACCCAAGCCAAGTGATATTATCTTTTATGGCATCCACATACTCCTGACTTTCTTTGGTCGGGTTAGTATCGTCAAAACGAAGGTTGCAGAAACCATTATTCTCTTCAGCAACGGAAAAGTTTAAACAAATCGACTTGGCGTGCCCTATATGAAGATAACCATTTGGTTCAGGCGGAAATCTAGTGTGTACGCGGCCTCCATGCTTATCTATAGCAAGATCCTGAGAGATCATGTTGCGAATAAAATTAGTGGGCGCTGGACCCTTGGACGAATTCTTGCTATCCATATCCGAATCTGTCATTTATAAGCTAGTATCTCTTGGAAACCTTGCGAAGTATCGCGAGGTGTTAATTAGGCTTTCTAGAGAATACCAAAACGCTTATTATAACTGCTCAGGATCAATGCATTAACTAAAAATTTTAAGCAGGACCAAGAATGGCAAATAAGGTGATTAAACTTGTCACTAATTACGGCCCTATCATTTTAGAGCTAGATTTCAATAAAGCTCCTAAATCCGCCGCTAACTTTCTACACTATGCTGAAACAGGATTTTACGATGGCACGATTTTTCATCGTGTTATCGATGATTTTATGATCCAGGGCGGAGGTTTTAAATCCAATTTGCAGAAAAAGCCAAATGCCCCCCCTATCCAAAATGAAGCGGATAATGGACTATCTAATCTCACCGGTACAGTTGCGATGGCACGGACCTCCGATCCTCACTCTGCGTCTTCCCAGTTTTTTATCAATGTCAGCGATAATCATTTCCTAGACCATCGTAATAAAACAAATGAGGGATGGGGTTACGCTGTGTTCGCTCAAGTTATTAGCGGCATGAGTGTAGTACACAAAATACAAGCATGTGAAACTACTTCACAGGATGGACATAAAGACGTGCCTGTTATCGAAGTCACTATTGAGTCAACCGAAATCAATCAAGAAACTTGATGTTGTCAAATCGTATCCTTTTTATTTCGGATCTGCATTTAGAAGAATCTCGACCCGATATCGCTCGGACACTATTACAATTCTTAGATGTCAATTCAGGACATTGCGATGCGCTCTACATCTTGGGAGACCTCTTTGAAACATGGATAGGGGACGATGAGGAGAGCATACTGATCGATGAAATTGCTTCCGCACTGAACAGGTTTCATATAGCGGGACCTTCCATTTACCTAATGCATGGTAACCGAGATTTCCTAATGGGAAACATATTTGCAAATCGCTGCGGTGCGGAATTAATTGAAGGTCCGTGCACTCTATACACGGAAGCTGGCCCTATCGTTCTACTGCATGGCGATACACTGTGTACTGATGATCAGGAATATATGCAGTTCCGCAAACAAGTGAGGCAGGAAGATTGGCAGCGGAAATTCCTTGCTAAACCCTTAGGCGAACGCAGAGTGTTTGCTGAAAGGGCTCGTGAGATGAGCAGGCAATCCACGGCAGTCAAGGATGACTATATCATGGACGTTAATCCGCAAGCTGTGGAGAATTTGTTGGTCGAGTTTCAACATAACATACTTCTGCATGGCCACACCCATCGTCCTGACATACACGAATTAACACTCGCCAAGCCTATTAACAAGCTGAATCAAGGGAAACGGGTTGTACTAGGGGACTGGGGTAAAAAAGCCTGGTATGCCGAAATCAAAGACAAGCTGATTACTCTACATAGCTTTGATCTCACAAACTGACTTTTCTAGACTATGCCCGACTTTTTTCTCGCGGCAACTCGAAGTATCGATCAAGGTGAGCCTCACAGAGTACCAACAACTCCTCCTCTACAGCTTCACAAAGTGCCTCCATGCTTAGGTCTGAGAATTCAGGTAAGACATAGGCTCCATATTCACGAAGATCATCAATACTCTGATGATATTTCTTAAGGAGGTTATGTAGCCAGCAATAGGGGGACAATGATGGATCATAAGGTACCTGTGCTTTTTCCAAACCGGACTTAAGATTAGGTACTGAAAAGATTCGAAATCTATTTTCCAAAATTTGGCAAACAAGTTTTTCGACTCGATTAAGAACCGCTGATTTTGCTACGTCGTCATAGCTATTCCAGTTAATGACCTCAAAAGAATAACGCTTACACCCACGACAAACCATATCCCCAAGAGAGGTGGTTGAGCAGATCCCTATACAGGGTGTTTGAACGACTCTCATTTAAATTGACTTATAAGTTAATAGAGATTTAATCGGAAAGTTGATTATAGACTTTAGCAAGTCTCCATGAATTGTAAACCAATAGTAAGATTCTCTAATATCGGCGTTAAAAGCGCGGCCATCGAGGCTCATTCATACATTTACCTTGCCTGGCGCAGGCCTCTGGCTATTGGCGCCAAGTGGATTTCTACGCAAATTTACAATAAAATAGACTCACATTTTGAACAAATGCCTTGCTTTACTGCACGTAGCAGCCAGCCGCTTGATCCAACAATATAGCGAACACGCCTAGTGTAGTTTGCTAACACATTCCAAACTGTAAGTGATACCGGCGTACACAAGCGAGGAGCTAGACACCAGTAGTTCCAAGAGCGTTGCCTTTGGGTTAATTCGACGCGTGTCAGGCATTTGCAGGTCTCGTTAACAGCACTGATATACAAGGATAAACTTGTGTTAGAAGCATATAAAGCACACGTAGCTGAACGCACCGAGTTAGGTATCGTGCCCAGGCCCTTATCTGCGGAGCAAGTTGCAGACGTTGTAGAGCTGCTAAAAAATCCTCCTTCCGGTGAAGAACAGTTTATCCTTGACCTGATTTCAAATCGTGTACCTCCTGGTGTCGATGAAGCTGCCTATATTAAAGCTGGGTTCTTGTCAGCAGTAGCCAAAGGAGAATCTACCTCCCCCCTAATTGACGCGAAGAAAGCCGTAGAACTCCTCGGTACCATGCTCGGCGGCTATAATATCTCGGCCCTAATAGAATTACTGGAAGATAATGAACTCGGCCCTACCGCGGCGGGAGAATTGTCCCATACCCTATTAATGTTCGATGCCTTTCATGATGTGGCTGAAAAAGCCTCGGCCGGCAACGATAATGCACAGCACGTAATACAATCATGGGCCGACGCGGAATGGTTTACATGTCGATCTAAGGTTCCAGAACAACTTACTGTCGTCGTGTTCAAAGTTCCCGGGGAAACCAACACCGATGATCTATCCCCTGCTCAGGACGCCTGGTCACGTCCGGATATACCATTGCACGCCAAAGCCATGTACAAAAACACGCGCGAAGGAGTTACAAACGCCCCTGCCCAAATAATCGAACTTGAAAAAACTGGTTTTCCAGTCGCGCTAGTTGGTGATGTCATGGGTACCGGCTCTTCTAGGAAGTCCGCCACTAATTCTGTACTGTGGCATATCGGCAATGACATCCCCTATATCCCTAATAAACGAGTTGGCGGTGTCTGTATAGCTAGCAAGATCGCCCCTATCTTTTTTAATACGATGGAAGATTCCGGTGCTCTTCCTTTTGAATGTGACGTCGACGGACTGAATACTGGCGATACCATCGATATCAATGTGTATGAAGGTAAAATTACTCGACACGAAAACAGTGAGTTGGTTTGCGAGTTCGAATTAAAGACCGATGTTCTTCTTGATGAAGTGAGAGCTGGGGGTCGAATTCCTCTTATTATTGGTCGCGGACTTACACAGCGCGCGCGAGAATTTCTTGAATTACCCACGAGCGATGTTTTTCGCTCTCCGGTGATCGGAAAAGAATCTAAAACAGGATTCACTCTCGCTCAGAAAATGGTAGGAAAAGCTTGCGGTGTAGCAGGAGTGAGACCGGGCAGTTATTGCGAACCCAGAATGAGCACTGTAGGCAGTCAGGACACCACCGGCCCCATGACTCGTGATGAATTAAAGGACCTTGCTTGTATTGGATTCTCAGCAGATCTGGTAATGCAATCGTTCTGTCATACAGCAGCTTATCCAAAACCCGTGGATATCGAAACCCAGCATACTTTGCCAGACTTCATCCAAACACGAGGGGGCGTCGCTCTGCGACCAGGGGACGGTATTATCCATTCCTGGATGAACCGTATGCTGCTACCCGACATGGTTGGAACCGGCGGTGATTCTCATACCCGTTTCCCCATCGGTATATCATTTCCAGCGGGTTCCGGTTTAGTTGCATTCGCTGCAGCCACGGGTGTAATGCCACTGGATATGCCGGAATCAGTTCTTGTTCGTTTCACAGGCAAAATGCAGCCCGGCATTACCCTGCGTGACCTGGTCAACGCTATTCCCTATATCGCTATCCAAACAGGCGACCTTACGCTAGAGAAGAAAGGTAAGAAAAATGTATTTTCTGGCCGTATTTTAGAAATCGAAGGCCTACCCAATCTGAAGGTGGAGCAAGCGTTTGAGTTTTCCGATGCATCTGCAGAGCGCTCCGCCGGTGGATGTACTATTCGACTAGATAAAGAACCTATCATCGAGTATTTCAAATCAAATATTACATTATTACGCTGGATGATAGGCAACGGTTACCAGGATGCACGCACACTTGAGAGACGTGCCCGAAGCATGGAAGAATGGCTGGAAAACCCGATCCTAATGGAACCAGATAAAGAAGCGGAATATCACAAAGTTATCGAAATCGATTTAACTAAAATAACTGAACCGCTGTTAGCCTGCCCTAATGATCCAGATGACATCAAACCTCTCTCTGCGGTTCAGGGTACAAAGATAGATGAAGTATTCATTGGTTCCTGCATGACAAATATCGGCCATTTTCGCGCTGCAGCCGAAGTTTTAAAGCAAGTGGAAGGCGCATTACCTACTCGCCTCTGGATAGCTCCCCCTACCAAAATGGATGAACATCAATTAACGGAAGAAGGGGTTTACAACATCTTTGGTGTGGCTGGTGCCCGCACTGAAATCCCTGGTTGCTCTCTGTGTATGGGCAACCAAGCTCGTGTTGCCGCCAAATCGACAGTCGTATCCACTTCTACTAGAAACTTCCCAAACCGTTTAGGACAAGGGGCCAATGTGTTTCTTGCTTCTTCAGAACTGGCCGCAATCAGTTCAGCTCTGGGTAAAATTCCTACAATGAAAGAATATATGAGCTACATGGCCTCAATTAACACCATGTCGGATAATATCTATCGGTACCTAAACTTTAATGAGATAGAAGATTTTATGGAAGCGGCAGAGCGCGCAAAGAACATTCCTCTTACAAATATTCAAGAAGTAGCCTGAACTATTAGCTAAATACTTCAAGTTAGAACACTCGCTGTAACTTAACTAGCAGTGCTTTTATTCACTACCTCGAAAACATCTTTAGAAATGTTGGATTCAGCCTTGATACGCAACAACTGCGCCTGCATCAAGGCCTGCCGCTTTTTATCGAATTTCTTCCAACGCGTCAATGGGGTTAATAGACGAGCTCCAATCTGAGGGTTGAATTGATCGATATCAAGCACTTGATCTGCGAGAAATTCGTATCCTTCGCCGCTCCTATCATGAAAACCCGTATGATTTTGCCCGCAAAAAGCTCCAATTAAAGATCGCACCTTGTTTGGATTTCTTAACTGAAAAGCCTCATGCTCTAGCAAATGTTTGACTTTGGAAATTGAACCTTTACGCTGGCAACTTGCCTGCACAATAAACCACTGATCCACCACCAACGGCTCATGTTTCCATTTTTCATAGAAAGCTTGTAAAGCGCTAGTTGCTAGTCCGACCCCTAATTCAGAACCACTACTAACTAAGCAGCGAAGTGCTGCCAGCTGATCTGTCATGTTAGTAGCATCTTCAAATTGTCTGTAACAATCTTTAATCCAGTTGTCTTTGTCGGTCCTCACAAGATAAGCCAGGGCCAAATTCTTAAGCGCCCGTTGCGCAATCGATTCCGCGTCAACCTTAAAGGCTTTATTACTGCTATTTGCCTTAAAAACCTCTTCAAAACTGGCTTCCAGATTATTCGCTAGCATATTAGCGGTAAACTCTCTAACGCTGTGAATAGAGTCAATATCTGCGATTTCTGCCTGATCTATCAACAACCCTTCTGCCGGAAGAGTAAGCACCTGTGCGATCATTGCCTTGTCCAGAATTTTAGATTCTAGAGCGGAATTTAACACCCCTGAATAAGCATCTATCAATATCTGGGGAAGGGCCAGTGTGAGATCATCCACAGCACATTTCTGTAATTCTTCAATAATGTCACTTGCCAGAAGCTGAGAAGCATTCCATCTATTAAATCCATCTGTATCGTGAATCATCAGGAAATGTAAATCTTCCCGGGAATAATCGAAGTTTAACCTTACCGGTGCACTGAAACTTCTCAATAAAGAAGGAACTGGCGATTCCGGCACATCTACGAAATAGAAATGCTGAACTTCCTTACTTAGCATCAATACTTTATCGAAGGAAGCTGAGCCTTCCTCACCTTCTAACTTAAGCGGCAGCTCAGCGCCAAACTTATCCAGTAACCCCATTCGAAATGGAATATAGAACGGCAACTTTGTATTCTGTCCCGGCGTATCTGGGCAGCTTTGTTCTATTTTGAGGCTGTATTGATTCTTATCAGCATGATACCTACCACTGATGTTTAAAACCGGAGTACCTGCTTGTGTATACCACCGCCGAAACTGATGTAAATCGATACCGCTAGCGTCTTCCATGGCTCTAATAAAATCTTCGGTAGTCACCGCTTGTCCATCATGTTTATTAAAATACAGGTCGGTTCCAGCACGAAACTTTTCTTGCCCTAAAATGAGGCTAATCATTCTTACAACCTCAGCACCTTTTTCGTAAATGGTAACGGTATAAAAATTTGTTATCTCCATGTAGGAATCAGGTCTCACCGAATGCGCCATGGGGCCAGCATCTTCAGCAAACTGTATCGTTTTTAGGAAATTCACATCTTCGATACGCTTAACCGTCCGTGAGCCCATATCGGCTGAAAACTCCGAGTCACGATATACAGTAAAACCTTCTTTCAAGCTTAATTGAAACCAATCTCTGCAGGTAACTCGATTGCCAGACCAGTTGTGAAAATACTCGTGAGCTACCACCGATTCCACCCTCTGAAATGCTGTATCATTAGTCGTGGCAGTGTTGGCAAGCACACAAGAAGTGTTAAATATATTCAAACCTTTATTTTCCATTGCTCCCATGTTGAAATCATCGACAGCCACTATCATGTAGATTCCTAAATCATATTCTCGCCCATAAACTTCCTCGTCCCACTGCATGGCATTTTTTAGCGACGACATGGCGTGATCGCACTTATCCAAATCCTTCTCTTCAACAAAGATCTGCAACCTGATTTCTTTACCACTGCAAGTCTTAAACGAATCATCCAAGCTGACTAAATCGCCGGCTACTAGTGCAAACAAGTAGCATGGTTTCTTGAAAGGGTCTTCCCAGGTTACCCAGTGACGTCCTGGATCTTTCTCGTCTATGCCGCTAGCTACATTGTTTCCATTGGATAACAACACTGGATATTTCTTGCGCTCCGCCTTAATAGTGGTTGTGAAACGAGACATAACGTCAGGCCTATCAAGGTAGTAAGTGATACGCCTGAATCCCTCCGCTTCGCATTGCGTGCAGAACATTTTCCTTGATTTATATAGCCCTTCTAGTGCTGTATTGTTCTGCGGTTCGATTCGAGTGTGAATTTCGACTTTGAACGGCTGCATCGGTTTACTTAACAACTCTGACAATTGCGGAATAGTGATAGTCTCATCATCTACTGAGAACTGACTCGGTCCTAAGGTTGTTCCACCCACCACAAGGTGCCGCAGTTCTAATTCTTGGCCGTGAAGTATTAGCGTATCAGCCTCCGGCTCATTAGAAGCGCTATTTCGATCAATTAATAACTTGGCCACGACCATCGCGTGATCTTCATAGAGATCAAATTCGAGATCTGTTGTCTCAATTGTAAATAGTGGCGGTCGGTAATCTTTAAGATAGGTCGTCCTGGCCTGTGAATTTCTCATAATTGCGGTTCTTCGATTAATTGTCGATCAATGACTTAATTTAACATCGTACCCAGAGAAGCGTCGTAGGTTGATTACTCCGGTGTCAAATATCAGATATTGGCCTTTGATTCCTAAAAGGGTTCCTTCAACCACCGGATGTTTATCAAAATTGAAAGAAGTCACTTTTTCAGGGTATTTGACGACTGGGTAATTAATACCTACAGATGCGATCCCGTTGAGAACGCTTATTGCGAAAAACCCAAAATGTTCTTTTAACTCATTGAGTTCAGAATCGCACTCTTTAAGTAGAAGAGCAGCCTCCTCCTCCATCTTAAGCGGTTCAGCCTCACCTTTGAGCATAGCTCGCCAGTTTGTTTTATCGGAGACCTGTTGTTTGAACATTACCTCCAGAATACCGGACTGTAACCGATTCCGGACTCGAATAATTGCTAGCGCCTGTGTCGCCCCCTGATCTATCCATCGGGTAGGAACTTGGGTCGCTCGGGTAATGCCAACTTTCAGCCCTGAGGAATTGGCCAGATACACTATATGATCCTGCATGCAGTTTTGCTCTGCCCAAGCGGGTTCTCGACAAGTCCCCTGGTCAAAATGACATTTTTCTGGACTAATAATGCAAGCATCACATTGAGCTAATCTTTGGAAACAAGGAAAACAGTAACCTTGGTTAAAGCTTTTACTTGATTTCCTTCCACAGTTAATACAATGAATGATGCCGCTGTATTCGAGTTTTATTTGTTTTTCTATTAAATCATTTAGAGGCACCAACATGTCACCAAGGGAAATCTGATACTTCACTGGGTTTTCCAACCTGCTATGCATTTTACGCAGAATACCTTGAGCCTCTGCTTTCATGGTTTTTCCTTCATTGATTTAGAAGGCCTCCTACTAATTAACCGGGCCCGGCTAGAGGGCTCTACAGAAAAATAATATCGTTACTCTTTATTTTCATTATATGAGACAGACTCTTAACGGCCACCGATAACAGATCGTTTTAATAGAAATCGATGATACAGTACAGCTGATGCCCCTAACAAAAGGCCTGATCCTAATCCACCGACGTGTGCAGCTGTGGCTATCCAGGAAGAAGCAAAGATTTCCATCAATACCAGCGCAACCACAAAGAAAACAAACATATTTGTGTTCAATACTAGCCGACTCCTGGGCATAAAAGTGTGAATCACCCATGTGTAGCCTACCAAACCATAGACCACACCAGACATTCCACCGAAATTGTTATATCCGATGTATATGTACTGAGTCGTATTGCTGACAAAAGAAATCAATAATATCAATCCTAGAAATATCCATACTGGGTGAATAGCCTCAAGTTGTTTTCCGAAATACCACAGCCACAATATATTAAAAATTAAATGCAATTCACCAAAGTGCAAAAACATCGGTGTCAAAGTCCGAAGTATAATTGTCGGATTACTAAGGTCCCCGAGTAGGCCTATTAAGGAACTGGAAGCAATCGCTGGGTAAAATAATAAGCTAACCCGACCAGAGTCATTCCCAAACTGGCTCACTATTGCAATTATTAAACAGCAGGAGGCTAGGCCCATGGTAATCGGGCTGCGAAGAAATTCACCGAGAGTAGCGTTAATGATCTTTTTCCCTAAAAACTGAATCTCTTTAAGGTCAAAGCCAGCCGAAAGACTGTGGATGTTTTTCTCATCAAGAAAGCGTTGTAATGACTGAGCCACAAACTGCGCCTCCTGCTCAGTATTTACCCATAGAATTTGCTTGCCCGATTCTTCTATGATCCGATGATTGACACTCTGGTTATGAAGGAATTGGCTGTAACTGCGCAGATCGACGTTGATCTCGAGACTAGCTGCTTTAATCATCGGCCCTTGGTAATCTGCTACCCCATCCAAGTTTGCTTCGACAAGCTTGGTAAAAGCTGTGATTGGGAGGATGAATGAGTTGCAGAGGTACTGTTTTTTTCGTGACTAAGAATTCATCTCCTGCAACGGCTGTGTAAAGCACTTCGCCGTCACAGCTAAGCTGCGGCTCCAAAGATTCCTTGGCAGCGACAATTAACTTGATTTCGCTATCGCCATCAATAACGATTGGCCTGCTATTAAGAGAGTGCGGGTACATGGGAACGAGTACTACTGCATTTAAATGCGGATGCATGATAGGTCCGCCAGCTGACAGGGAATAGGCCGTAGATCCTGTTGGCGTGGAAACAATTAGTCCGTCAGACTCCTGACTGTAAACAAACTTGTCATCGATAAACAATTCAAACTCAATCATCTGGGCGGCCTTGCCTGGATGCAACACAACATCATTTAAGGCAGACCCGAGATTATGTTCAGTCGTACCCCGACGGGCCACAACATCCAACAGAAATCGTTTATCGACACTATAGTCGCCATTCAGTACGTTAGCGATATTGGTTTCAATTTCGTTTGGCAAGACATCGGTAAGGAACCCAAGTTTACCTCTATTAATACCGATTACTGGAACTTGGTCAGAAGCAATAAACTTGGCAACGTTAAGGATACTGCCATCACCTCCGACTACTATGACCAAATCGCAACGCGAGGAGAGTTCTTCGCGTGTGCATTCATTAACCCCAGGGTTTTCAATTAGCCTCGCAGTCACGTCATCAAGCACGATATCTACATCCTGGTTTCCAAGAAAAGCAAGCAGTCGTAATAATGAATCGACAACACCGCTATGATCCGGGCGGCCGACCAGACCTATGCGCTTAAAATCAGTCATAAATGTGTTTACCTATCATAAACATCCACACATAGTTTCAATCGGCGTATTCCAGGAAAGATACAAGTATAACACGAGCTGATTCTTAGTTTAATGTTAATTATCATATTAATATCATATAATATTGTTTTTATTAGTTATATTTATATATTAAGTGTGTTAGTGGTGTGTTTTCAAAAAGCCCCCAGTGTGTATTGCCAGGATCTCGGTTCCTTCTCGATAATACCCCGCCTCTATGAGTTTAAAGAGCCCATAAAACATTTTACCGGTATACACCGGTTCGAGTGGAATATTGGAATCAGTTTTCCAGCATTCCATAAAAGCGGATAATTCAGCGTTACTCTTTGCGTAGCCACCACAGTGATAATCGTCTATCACTTGCCACGCCGGAAGCTCTGTGCATGCCGTAGCGCGGGCCCACTTCGCCACTTCAGTTGCTAGGTACCCTTGGGCTTTCAATACAGAGAATCCCAACACCGTAACTCGTTGACAACACGCAAGCCCACGAATCAGTCCTGCCATTGTGGCTCCTGTACCACAAGGGAGAGCTACACATAATCCCCGTTGACTAATTACTTTAGGAACAAATTGGGCAAGTGTTTCACACCCCTTGACTGCCAATTCGTTACTACCTCCCTCCGGAAGTAAGTAAAAATCACCGAAACGTAAACGAAGTTTTTTAATCAGCCAAGCCTTATGGTTTTGTCTATAACTCGACCTATCCATACCACGGAGTATCATTCCTTGCTCCCGGGCGAATTTCAACACTGGGTTTAGTGGCTCCACCAATTCACCACGAATTATTCCTATCGTTTCTATACCAAGCATCTTTCCTATAACCGCTAGCGCGAGGATATGGTTTGAGTATGCACCTCCAAAACTCAAGATACTGGTAATTCCTTTCTCCTGGACATAACTAATATTTAGCTTAAGCTTAAACCACTTACTGCCAGTCACAAGAGGATGGATTTCATCCAGTCTTAATACCTTGAGCGTTATAGCCTGCTCATCCAAGATACTTGAACGGACCTCGTCTATTCTCGGCGACTTTATTTCTAGCATTGGATTATCAATCAAAACTTTTTTGAAACATCAAGGCTCAACACAAAAACCCCTGTGGGTTGCCTGAAATAATACCTAATTAAGAACACTTTCTATCATTTTTGAACTACAATGTTTATCGATATCCGTCTACATAACAATTAGGAGAACAAGATGAATTCTGACAAAATTCTTACCTTACTCATGCTGGCAGTAGCAATTGTTGCAGCTTTTGTTGAGATACCTTATACGGGCCTCGCTTTATTGCTCTTGGGATTAGTTGCCGGAATTATGAATCCAATAGCTGACATGCTGGAGCGCACGGCTTACCTGCTAGTGGCTATAGCAGCTCCCGGGGTTGCAGATAATTTAGACATGATCCCGGCCATCGGAACCTATCTCAACTCAATTATAGATGGAGTAGCGATTGCAGTTGCGGGTGTTTGGATAGCAAACTTCACTAGTGGGCTAATTTCTCGCGTAACAGCAGATAGCACATCAGAAGGATAATAATTTAGTTTAGCGAATGTGCCAGTCTCCGCTCGGAGACTGGTTGTATTTGCTTAAATTCAGACAATTTTTCGTTCTCTGTAATACAGTCAACGTTAAGCGGCTTGCGCTCCCTAAATAATTAAGAATTTTTAACTCTGAAGATCAAGGTGCGCCGATTTGGTTGTCAAGGTAAGAATATGAATAAATTTGAAATAAACGGGGTACACCACCTTGCTTTGGTCTGTAAAGACATGGAGCGTACCGTAGAGTTTTACACAGACGTATTAGGCATGCGACTAACAAAAGGATTTGATTTGGAGGGCTATGGTCAACATTTCTTTTTTGACATGGGTAACGGGAGCGAACTAGGTTTTTTTTGGTTCAACGATGCTCCGCTTTCTCAACCTGGCGTTGCTTCAGCTAAGAACATCGTAGGGAGCGGATCTGGAAATATCACCTCGGCTCACGGTTCAATGAATCATCTTGCGTTCAACGTCGATCCCGTCAAAATCGCGAACTATAGGGAAGCAATTGTGAAAAAGGGA
>Ga0209034_10000134_pt1 | contig 36902 bp, 33 predicted proteins | sample MarorgKNORR_S2LV_2_FD_188219 | JGI IMG/M metagenome (GOLD analysis project Ga0209034, IMG submission 188219) | Marine microbial communities from the Southern Atlantic Ocean, analyzing organic carbon cycling - 250m_A/KNORR_S2/LV (SPAdes) (version 2) | ecosystem: Environmental > Aquatic > Marine... | reverse complement strand
TATTGATGATGGCCCATCAGCATAGTTTCCTCTAAAGGCGAAATAGGCTTGGTTTATCTTCCGAATGGAATATCCACCAAGTCGTAGTTTCCAACGTTGTTTTTCCATGTAGTCTTCAGCGGCTTCAACATCCCCGTTTTCCAAGAGTTTTTCTGCTTCGGTCCTTGTTTCCCTTAATATTCTTGTCAGATGTGGATTGGCAGTCTCGCTTTTCGAATATTTATACTCGTATTCACTGAGATCTCCGCCTAGGAATTCAAAAGCCTGATCTCCTAGCTCGTTGCCAGCTATATTTGCAGCGGTTTCATTAAGTGTATACATGTTCGAAGAAGACCACATATTTCGGCCCAGCGGATGGAATATCCAGTAATTATGCAACCATTCGTGTGCTGCTGTTCTCATCAAATATCTGAGGTCATACTTATCTGACACAAAAGCGGGATAGGTTCCCAGACCTGAGAGATTATCTACGAGAGCTGAGGTTTTCCCATCTGATTCGGCTTTTGATTCAATAATAAATCTATCCTGAAAGTTAATGTTGTTTTTAATCAGATGTGACTCTTTCATAATAATCTTGTGCCTGGGAGAGGATATTAGTATAAGCGGGGGTTCCTCCAGTCGAAAGTCGGTGGGTGGGAAAAGAATTCCAAATGGCAATCCCAGTCCATTTTGTGTAGCGGCTTCACTTACAGCGGCTTCAACGGCTTCCTCAGCCCGGTTTCGCAAGGTTTTCTTCTGAAAAATTAGTTCCGCCAGGTCCGCATCTATCATTTTTGTTATATTTGCTGGTTCAGTTAATCCCTTAGCTAAGAGGGCATTTTCAACTCTTGAACTTTCCTTTTCCAACTTTCTGCTCAGTTGGAGGTATTCTTGTACGATTAGGTACCTTTCAGAGTGAGTTGGTGCGTTTCCCGGATACATTTCCCAAAGTAGATGCATCCACTTTAATGGGACAGTTTGAACTTCCCACCAAAAAATTGAAAATCCATGAGCCCCCGCAGCAGACTCTAGTTTGGTTGATGTGAATTTGTTGTACGCAACTAAACTCAATACGCAACATACGGCTACTAGGAATACCCAAAGGAGTTTCGACTTCAATATGTGATGATTCATGGCTAGTTAGATTTGTTGCGGAAATGGAGCGGGAGACGGGATTCGAACCCGCGACAGCCTGCTTGGAAGGCAGGAACTCTACCACTGAGTTACTCCCGCTTTGGGATCAATTTTAACTTATTACGGATTCATATCCAATAATAGATAAATATCTGCTGGGTGCAGTCAAAGATGAAAGTGAATCAATCCACGCTATGCAAATAGTTAATTAGATACTCCGACTTTGTAAACCTGTATACGGTGCCGGTTGGATTCGGTAACTAGAAGCCTATCTTCTTTTTGAAGTTTCACTGAAACGGGAGACCAAAACAACTTTTCAATGTGAGCGGAAACTGTGTGTGGATCTTCAGTATCTTCAAGAGAACTTAAATCATTTAAATTAGCGTTTTCCCGTGAAAGCCCCTCTTCCCTGTTTGTTTCAAGAAATGCGCTGGCCCATTTGGATAATGTAGCCTGACCTCTTATCTCCTGAATCAATTCCGATGAGCGATTTAGTACCTTGACTGTTTCATTCCCCCAGTCTGCTATGTATTGGTTTCCAGTACTATCAACGACCACACTGGAAGGGTGATTCAACTGGTTTTGGCCAGCCTGTACTGATGAAATGGTTTCAACATGATCTCCATTAGAATCAAATCTTTGGATTCGGCTGTTTCCCCAGTCTGCCACTGATATATTGCCATTGAGCCCAACGTCCACACCCCAAGGGAGATTGAACTGACCCTCTTCATTCCCTTGTGAACCTATGGCTGATACATGATCACCAGCGGTGGTAAATATCTGAACTCGATGATTCTTTGTGTCTGATATATAAACAAGACCATCCTTGCCTATAGCTATGCCAGAGGGACTCTGCATTTCATCTTTGTTGCTCCCGTTACTACCCCATCGTTGGATGAAATTACCTTCGAGGTCAAATTGGGATACCATGCTGGTGTAGTCATCGGTCACGTATAAATTTCCGTTCGCGTCACCGGTTATGCCTGCCGGGGAAATAAGTTGACCTTCTGAAATTCCATAGTGGCCAAAAGTTCCAAAATAGTCGCTATCCATATCCAGAATAGTTACTCGTACACCCCTTTCGCCGTAGTCTCGAGATTTATTAGTGACATAAATTCTGTCATTTTCAGCTACAAAGGAATCACTAGGATATTCGAATCCTCTACCTTCCATAGCAACTATGCCGAGGGTTAAATAGTAATCTAGAGGGATGGTTTGTACGGGTTTCATTTTTTAGCTCAATTGAATATTTGATCTTCTATGATCTTAGGACATCTGAAACTCTTGCGTTGAACCTATTAACCTAATTACACCAGATATTTTTTCCCTGTCTTCTTCCACTCCATTTGCGAAATCTGTTACTGCGGTCTTGGAATTTTCAGAGAGCCTTAGGAATCCCATTTGTGTTAGACATTCATCCACAATCTCTTCTGGAGTGGAGTTTTCATCGAGTACTTCTTCAACCGTATCTATTAGTTCCTTTATTCCCGTATTGTCTTGATTTCCCAAAAGTTCGGAAGCAAAATTTATTCTTTCGATTAAGGAGCCGGTATTAACCCATTCTTGTCCCTCGTGCCACCCTTCCACACTTGGCGGGTTATTGAGCTCCTGTCCCATCCATCCAATCTGCCTGTATCTGGGAATCATATCTCTGTCTGGTATCTCAAATTCCCTTGAAAGTTTTAGGAGGCCAACTGCAAATTCAGCTGGGCCTTTTACCTTTTTATATCTGGCGTTCTTTGACTTGAAATAATCAGAATTGAATAAATAAGAAAGCATTCCTGCAATATTGTGATCTGTGTCAAAGTAGGCCTTAACCAATTCGTCGATAGCTTGCTCATCCCTGGGTGGTACCTCGTTCCAGGAAGGAACAGGAACTTCATCTGCAACGAAAAAGTGGTAAAGATGTCTCGCTATAAATTTAGCTGTAGTTTCTCGATTGCATATGACTTTTATAATGTCTTCCCCGTTGAAATTACCCTGGTGGCCCAAAAACTCCTTGGTCTGATCATCGTGATCGTCAGGTAGATATTTGAAATGATAAGCTATTCGGCCGTAGGGCCAGTCTGAATCTCTTTTGGAACGAACCATCATGTATTCAGTGTTCCCAATTGTCCATCCAGTGAATGCCTTTGCGCACTCTTTTATGTCATCTTCTGAATAATTTCCTACTCCCATGGAAAAAAGTTCTAATAGCTCACGGCCCCAGTTTTCATTGATTGAATTCTTGTGATTTTCTTGGTTATCTAACCAGACGATCATTGCCGGATCCTTGGCCAGGCGGAGTAGTAGATCATCAAAGCGACCTAATCCATGATCTCTAAACATCTCTATTTGGTCTGACAGTACCCTTCCATTAATAACTTTGGGTACCCCAGTTGCAAAAATTCCATGCCAGAAAAGAGTCATTTTTTCCTTTAAAGGGGTATCAGAACTCATCATTCTGTATATCCAACGCCTGGCTGAGCCTGGGGCGTTTATCATTCCCGAGGCTTCGCCATCAAATCGTCTCACTAGATAGTCTCCCATCCAATTTGTTTCTTTGGGACTTACTAAAGTTTCGACAACCTCTTCGTATGAGTACTTTCCATAATCTTCTAACTCGCGGCGAGTCGCCCCGAATCCGGCTCTTCTAATCAGGTGTGATAGAAGTTCTAATTCTTTGTCTTCTATTTTTTCCATATTATCTCCCGCTAGGTGCCAAGTAAATTACGGCTCTTCTATGAGACATTCCAGGACATTTATAAAAAATTATCTTAGTGTTCCCCAATCCTTACCCTTTTTTATCTCAATTGTTACAGGGACATCAAGTTCAATCGATGAAGGCATTAGTTCAGATAGAACCGATTCCAATTGTGGAATTTCTTCGTCAGGAACCTCAAAAATCAATTCATCGTGTACCTGCAAGATCATAAGTGACTGCATATCGGATTCTTGAAGTCGTTTTTGAATCCTAATCATTGCTACTTTAATCAAGTCAGCGGCGGTGCCCTGGATAGGCATGTTGATGGCTGCACGCTCAGCCTGACTTCTAATTCTAAAGTTGCGGGCGTTTACATCTGGCAGATACCTTCTTCTTCCTAGGAGAGTTTCAACATATCCGGATTCTCGGCAACCTGCTTTTACCCCATCAAGATACTTTTGAATACCGGGGTATTTTTCAAAATAAGTATCTATGAATTTTTTTCCTTCTTTTTGTGTCAGATCTGTTTGACGGGATATGCCGTGGGCACTGAGTCCATAGATGACTCCAAAATTAAGTATTTTTGCAATTCTCCGCATTTCTGGTTTGACTTCATCAATAGGGATTTCATTTACCAAAGCACTCGTTGCGCTATGCACGTCTTCGCCATTGTGGAAAGCTTGTGTCAGACCTGGATCTCTTGAAAAATGGGCCAATACCCGGAGTTCAATTTGGGAATAATCTGCGGCCACAAGTGAGTGTCCTTCTCTTGCTATGAAGGCTTCCCTAACACGCCTACCCAATTCGCTACGGACTGGGATGTTTTGTAGATTAGGTTCGTTACTTGATAGACGGCCTGTTGTAGTTCCTGTCTGTCGGTATGAGGTATGAACTCTGCCTGTGTCAACGTTCAACATGTTGGGGAGTGCATCAATATATGTTGACTTGAGTTTAGATAGTTCTCTGTGTTCCAAAATTCTGTTTAAAATTTCATAGGATCTTGGGTCTGAATCTACGGATTCACCTCGGTCTAGTAATCCCTTCAGATCATCTAGTGATTGAGCGTCGGTCGAAAATCCACTTCTCGTCTTTCTTGTAGGAGGTAGTTTCAGTTCTCCGAACAGTATTTCACTGAGCTGTTTGGGAGAGTTTAAATTGAATTCATGTCCTACCAGTTCAAACATAGCACTTTGGATTTCCTGAAGCTGACCTCCTAGTGTGACAGACATCTCCGATAGTATTTTTGTGTCTAGGGATACTCCGTTACGTTGCATCTGGACCAGTACAGGGATGAGAGGAATTTCTACCTCTTCAAATAGCTTAGATATATTCTTATTTTCAAGTTCTTCTTTCATCACGCCGTAAAGTTTTTGTGTGAAATCCGCATCGGCAGCAGCATAGGGAGCTGCTTTTTCTATCGGGACTTCCGCCATGGTGATTTGGTTTTTACCCTTGCCTATAAGGTCTGTTATGGGCGTCATCTCAACACCAAAGCACTCTAGGGCAAGTTCTTTTAACCCAATATTGCGTCGTCCACCCACATGTGCGGCTATCATGGTGTCAAATTGGAGTCCTTTGACTTTCACCCCTGCTTGCTCCATGACTGTTACGTCAAAATTGGCGTTATGGGCTCTGACAGGAATATGAGGGTCTTCAAAGACGGGTCTTAGACTGTTAAACACGGTTTCTTTAGGTAGTTGTCCTGATTCATTATGTCCTATTGGCAGATACCAATTAGTTCCATGTCCGGTAGAAAAAGATATTCCTACCAATTGGCAGGTTATTTGATCCGTGGAGGTAGTTTCTGTATCAAAAGAAAATCCACTAACTGAATTTATTTCTGTTATCAAGCGTTGAAGGTCTTCATTAGTTGTCGCCAGCTCAAATTTCGTGACTTCGGTAGTCGGCTGTTGAAATAATGACATTTGACCGGGGCCAAGATCGATCGAGTTCCCAGAATCAGAGGGTGGGGCTCCGGGCAATCTTGGAATCACCGACATAAATTCTAATTCCCGAAGGAAATCTACTACATTTTCTCGGTCATAGTTTCCGAAATAAGCTGAGTCTAGATCAAGTTTTACAGGAGTTTCTTTTACGATCGTTGTTAACGTTTTACTTTTGAAAGCGAGGTCTCTATTTTCTTCCAGTGCCTTCTTTGTACCTGGAGGTTTAATTACTTCAAGGTTTTCATAGATTCCCTCAAGTGATCCGTAGTCAGTTAGAAGTTTGATGGCAGTCTTGATTCCAATTCTGGGAACACCAGGTATATTGTCTGAAGAATCTCCCTGCAAAGCCTTTATTTCAGCTACGTATTCTGGCCCTAATCCACCGAATCGTTCCTTTACTGCTTCGATGTCATACAGAGATCTGTTTTGGACACTTGAGCTCATTAACACTGTTACATTGTCAGTAACCAGCTGCAGTGTGTCAGAGTCACCTGTCAATATGAGAGTCTTAATTTCTAATTCGTCAGCTTGCTTGCTGAGGGTCCCGATCAAATCATCAGCCTCAAAACCTTCGAGCTCAAAGATAGGAACATTGAATGCTGACATGAGTTGTCTTACTCTGTCGAATTGCCCTCTAAGTTCGGGAGGCGTTGGCGGCCTGTGTGCCTTGTATTCATCAAACATTTCATGTCGAAAAGTAGGTGTGGGTAAATCGAAAGTAATTACTATATGGGAAGGATTCCATTCGGATAAAGACCTTATAAAGGCATTGGCAAATCCGTAGACTGCACGAACATCTTCACCCGTTGCACTTACAGTTAAAGGTTGCTGGATGGCATGAAATGAGCGGTGCACGAGAGCGTGCCCATCGATGACTATGAGCAACTTTTCGTCAGAATGATTATTCCGATGACTTTCGGGTGATTGGGAAATCATAGTCATTTACCCCAATAAATAGTGAGCTTGTATAAGGCAATTATACATACGTTTTGATCTATTTAATCGAAGGGTTTTCTGGCAATCCCAAATTGGCTGGTCAAGACTGGTTTGACTTGTTTGTGATGTTTAAAATGCCTTTTGAAGACGGGTCCTAAATTCCAAGTTTCCGGCATTTTCAAAAGTAATTTCATGTGCGTCGTGAAACGATAAAAAATCTCTCATAGATTCAGTAACTTTAGCGATCATCTCTTCATCAGGTTGAATTTCCGGCTCTAGATGGAGCGATTTTATGGTCATAGTGCCCGTTCTTCGGTCCAGCTTCGGGTCAAATCTTCCTATCAAAGATCCCCTGTGTAGGATGGGAAGACAGAAATACCCCCACTTTCTCTGGTTTTTAGGTTTATAACACTCAAGTATTTGTGTGAACGAAAAAATACTTTCATCTCTTCCCTTGGCCCAGAAAAGACTATCAAAAGGAGATAGGAAAGTGGTTCTTTCAGAATTCAGAGCACCGGTGGCAGCCAATTCCAGAAAATTTAGATTGTCTCTATGGATTAATAGATCTATTTCTTCACCGTAGGTATCCCGACCTATTATTTCTATGGCAGTGCCTGATCGAATCATTTCCTTAACGATTGACTTTGAAATCCCCTGTTTCATGTGAGTGTAATTGCCAACCTGACTGGGGCTACAAATTCCAGTCGCTTTTAAAGACATCTCAATGTCATGGGTGAAAGTATCTTGTTCACTGTAATTTTTATTTCTTAAACTTTTTGGTATGTGAGATTCTGTTAGGCCATAGACTCTTTGAAAATTAATTCTGTCTGCTACTACCGTAATTCCAGAGTCGTTCAGATATTCCAACGCTCTTTTACTAGGCTTCCAATTCCACCAAGAACCTCGTTGTTTTTTGATGTCATCGAAGTCAGATGCCCTTAGTGGGCCATTCGATTTTATTTTATTCAGGACCTCAGTGATCGTAGAGGAATTATTTTTTTCGTTAGGCCAACTATGCCAGCGCCTCGTTTCTTTTTGAAAATGTTTTTTCATTATCGGAATTCTGTATCCGAATTCCTCTATGGGAATTATGCAAGCCGCGTGGTACCAATATTCAAAAAACCTACGGTTATTGCTATAAGTTAATTCATTTAATAATTTCTCATCATACGTACCTATACGACTCCAAAGTGCCAAGAAATGGCTTCGTTTTACCATTTGTAAGGTGTCAATTTGAAGAGCTCGTATTTTTGAAACTACAGAAATTATCGAATCAGCAGTGGGCTTATCGGGGACGGTATTGGAGAGCTGCTGACAGTAGAGAATGACTTTTCTAATCGTTTCATTCGAATGCGTGGTTGTGCTCACGCTATACTCCTACAATGTCTCGGCATTCTTCCAAAATGGCATTCACTGAATCAAGAGATTCCGATTCTGCGTAAACACGGAGTAATGGCTCGGTTCCCGAAAACCTAATTAGGCCCCAGTAGCCATTTTCCAATTCGTATCGATAACCATCTCTAGTATCAATATCTTTCACAGTCATATCTGCAATTCTTTTTGGTTGGGCTTTAGCCAAGCGTGTCTCAAGTTCCTCTCTTTCTTCAGGCTGGAAAGTGAGATCAATTCGGTTGTAATGGTGAGGCCCGACCCGGTCTGTGAGGTCAAGCATTAGTTCAGAAGGGTTTTTATCAGTTTTTACCATCATGTCCAGAATCATAAGCGCAGAAAGAATGCCATCTCTTTCAGGTATGTGTCCTCGGAAGGCGTATCCTCCACTTTCTTCACCGGCAGCAATCGCATCTTCTTCAATCATCACGGGTCCAAGGTGCTTGAATCCTACAGGTGTGTCTATTACTGGCACTTTGTGAAGATCTCCCAATTTATTAATCATGCTGGTCATGGTAATTGACCTAACAAGAGTTCCCTCCATTCCCAGATTTTCTAAAATATGCTGGCATATCAAGGCGAATGTGTGGAGCGTTGATATGTAGTTTCCATCTTCATCCACCAAACCTAACCTGTCTGCGTCGCCATCTGTTGCTAAACCTACATCGCCGTTGGTGTGCCAGATTTTTTCCTTGAGTGGTTCGAGATTGTGATCAATTGGTTCAGGTTGTTTCATACCTGGAAAAGTTGGATCCATCTCATTTCGAATTTCGGTAACGTGAGATGTTCCTCCTTCGAGGAGTTGATGGATATAGCCAGACCCGGCTCCATGCATGGAGTCTACAACCACATTAAGCCCCGCATTTCTAATACTCTGCAGGTCAACCAAACCAGCCACGTGATTGAGATATAAAAGTTCGGGATTGACTCTTTCAACGAGACCAATTTTTTCTGCGTTGGAGATTGGGATGCTTAAATATTGTTGTTGTTCTAAGACGTTATTAAGACATGTTTCCAGGTCAGACAGTATTTCTTCTGAAGCGCTTCCTCCGTAGCCAGGTTTAAACTTAAAACCGTTCCAGTCAGAAGGATTGTGGCTCGCAGTTATAACAATTCCTGCTGCACAGTCACGCCTTACAAGGTTATAGCTGACTACTGGAGTAGGGGCAGGGCGATCACACAGGATAACAGGTATTGAGTTGCCGGCAGCTACCTCCGAAACGGCTTCAGCAAATGTAGCTGAGTTGAGTCGTGTGTCATAACCGACCATCAGGCCGTTGTCTGCGATTTCGCGAGACTTCAAGTAGTTACAAACAGCTTGTGTGCATAACTTTACGTTTTCTACAGTGAAGTCTTCTTCGACTTTAGCTCGCCAGCCATCTGTACCGAATCGGATAGACACATCCCACTCCTATTTAAATTGTGGCTATCATCTGTCCTAATTCGCCTCTAGTTATAGCCCCGCATATTTTCTAATTTCATCGGACTTATTTGTTCTTTCCCAGGGTAAATCTAAGTCCGTCCGCCCAAAGTGTCCGTAAGAAGCAGTCTGCTTATATATAGGGCGTCTGAGGTCTAGGTCTCTGATGATTGCCCCGGGTCGTAGGTCAAAATGGGTTTGCACTATGCCATCAATATTTTCGTTACTGATGACGTTGGTTCCAAAGGTTTCTACTGATACTGAGATAGGTGCAGAGACGCCAATGGCGTAGGATATTTGTACCTCTGCTCTGGTTGCCACACCTGCTGCAACGAGGTTCTTGGCGACCCATCGGGCAGCGTAGGCAGCTGATCTATCCACTTTTGTGGGATCCTTTCCAGAGAATGCCCCTCCTCCATGCCGTGCCATACCACCATACGTGTCTACAAGTATTTTTCGACCGGTTAGCCCTGTATCTCCTACCGGTCCACCAATAACAAATCTTCCAGAGGGGTTTACTATGAATCGGGTATCGATTAAGAGATTCTCCGGGACGACTGTCTTGGCGACCTTTTCAACTAGGTCTTCTTCAATTTTGCTGTTGCTTACTTCTTCAGAATGTTGGTTGCTTAAAAGTACTGTGTGAACTCTCTTAGGCTTGCCCTTTGAATACTCCACTGTAACTTGAGACTTCCCGTCTGGCCTCAGATATTCCAGTTCTCCACTTTTTCGTACTTCAGCTAGTCTTTGGGTAAGTCGGTGGGAAAGTGCCATGGGTAAAGGCATCAATTCTGGTGTTTCGTCGCATGCAAAGCCAACCATCATTCCTTGGTCGCCAGCTCCTAAACTTTCAATTTCGTCTTCGGTGGCTCTGGTTTCTCGGGCTTCTAGTGCGGTTGTTACGCCACCAGATATGTCAGAAGATTGTTCATCTATGGCAACCATGACACCGCAGGACTTGTAATCAAATCCGTAAGCAGGGTCGGTGTAACCGATTTCCTTTATCGTTTCTCTTACAAGGGATGGGATGTCCACGTATCCTTCCCTTATGGTGATTTCTCCCATTACCACTACCAACCCGGTTGTACAGGAGACCTCACAAGCTACTCTGGCCTTGGGATCAAGCTTAAGCATTGCGTCCAAGACTCCATCTGAAATTTGGTCGCAAATTTTGTCAGGATGTCCTTCTGTTACCGATTCAGACGTAAAAAGGAACGAAGGGGACTCCATGAAACTGGAACTCATTTTTGGTCAACTCCTGGGTTATTGAGGTTATGCTCGCTGATGTTGGGCACTGTCTAAGTGCCGACATCCCAACTGTTTAGGTATTTTTCCTGTTCATCGCTTAATTCATCGATTTCTACACCCATTGAAAGTAACTTTAATCTACCAACCTCGTTATCAATATCTCTTGGAACCACATATACTTGGTTTTTAAGATTTTGGTGTTCATTAGCCATAAATTCCGCTGACAATGCTTGGTCGGCAAAGCTCATGTCCATGACTGCTGAGGGATGCCCTTCAGCAGCGGAAAGATTAATCAGTCTTCCCTCTGCCAGTAAATTTATTCTACGTCCATCTGATAGTGTGTATTGTTCAACAAATGGCCGCACCTCTGTTTTACTATCTGACAGTTCCTCGATGCCATCTATGTCGATTTCCACATTGAAATGTCCACTGTTGGCGAGAACGGCTCCGTCTTTCATAACCTGAACGTGTTTTGCATCAACGGCTTTCATGCCCCCAGTGACGGTGATGAAGATATTACCCAGTTTCGCGGCTTCTTCCATCTTCATTACCTGATGGCCATCCATTGCTGCCTCTAATGCTCTTATATGGTTTACTTCACAAACCACTGTATTGGCCCCCATTCCTCTAGCTCGCATCGCAACGCCTCTGCCACACCATCCATATCCAATGACGACCACGGTTTTGCCCGCCCAGAGAATATTGGTTGCCCTAGTAATACCGTCCAAAGTGCTTTGGCCTGTTCCGTATCTGTTGTCAAAAAAATGTTTTGTGTCTGCGTCGTTGACGGCTATAACCGGGTATTTCAGGTTTCCTTCATCAGCCAAACTTTTTAGGCGTATAACACCTGTCGTTGTTTCCTCCATACCTCCTATCACATTTTCTAAGAGATCATTGCGTTCTCCGTGAAGCATTGCAACCAAGTCTGCGCCATCATCCATTGTCATATGTGGTTTTGTTTCCAATACGGTGGTGATGTGGTTGTAGTAGGTATCTGTATCCTCTCCCTTAATAGCGAAGGTTTTGATTCCGTATTCTGAGACCAGTGCCGCCGCCACATCGTCTTGGGTGCTTAAAGGATTACTAGCACATAGTGCAATTTCTGCTCCCCCATCTCTGAGAGTGAGCATCAAATTTGCTGTTTCGGACGTGACGTGTAAGCATGCTGCAATTTTTAACCCTTTTAAGGGCATTTCTTTTGCAAATCGTGCACGTATCTGTCCTAGAACCGGCATCTCCCTGCTAGCCCAGTTGATTCTGTTTACTCCAGCGCCCGCGAGAGAATGATCTAATACATCGCCGGAATTAGAATTTGTTGTCAATGCGTTTCTCCTATTAATTTAGAACCTTGATTGTCGTCGAGTAATTTGTCTTCGTTGGAAAGCGGGTCGAAGTAAGTCATTCCAGCCATCCCTCTGAATCGGTCATCAATTTCATCGGATACAAGAGATTCAAATCTGTTACTACCAAAATTTTCGACTGCGTATGAACCCATTACTGAGCCAACTATGGTCGCTCGTCGGAAACCTTCTGCCGATAAATCCCCGGATCTGGATAGGTATCCCATGAATCCACCTGCGAAGCAATCACCGGCTCCAGTAGGGTCTTTAACTTTTTCTAACGGGAAAGCGGGTGCAGAGAAGGTGTCTCCCTCGTTGAATACCAAAACGCCATGTTCTCCCTTTTTAACAACTACTACCTTGGGACCCATTTCTCTGGCTGACTTTGCAGCCTCTATCACACTTCGCTTCCCCGTAAATGTTTTAATTTCGTTTTCATCCATAAAGAGGACATCTACTAAAGCCACCGTTTCACGGAGATTTTCCACATGGTCATCGATCCAAAAGTTCATTGTGTCCATAGCAACAAGTCTAGGTCTGGAAGCCATTTGTTCCAGAACGTTGATTTGTATAAGAGGGTCTATGTTGGCTAAGAAAAGATAATCTGAATTTTTGTGTTTATCATCTATAACAGGTGTAAATTCAGCTAAAACATTCAGTTTAGTCTCAAGAGTTTCCCGTATGTTCATGTTATTGGGGTCATATGACCCCGACCATCTAAACGTTTGCCCACCTGCAGTTTCCATTCCGGAGATATCTACTCCCCTAGATAATAGATACTGTCTGTCACTGTCTTCAAAGTCTTTACCTACCACTGCTACTACCGCAACTGAGGTGAAGAAACTTGCTGCAATGGAAAAATATGTAGCTGACCCGCCCAAGGAATCAACACGTGGTTCTGTTCCCAAGGAGACCGAGTCATAGGCGATAGTTCCTACTACGAGCAAGGACACTTTTAGATATCAGTTCCCTTGCTGGTTGGATGACCCTTTTCGATCCAGGTTGGAGTGCCTTCTTCAATGTTGTACAGCCGGTCTGCTTCCATACCCATTGCAGCTGCCATTTCACAGGCCAATCCACTTCTGACTCCTGCTGCACATATAAAGAGAAGTTTTTTATCTTCAGGTAGTTCGTCTATTCTAGCCAGAATGTCGTCTACTGTTATAAAGATAGCTCCCTCAACATGACCTTCCACATATTCGTCCAGTCTTCTAACATCGACGAATGCATAGTCATCGTTTCCATGTAAATCGGCTGCTTCGTCAACACTAATCCTGAAATATGGTTCACCATCTACTTGTCTTGGCATCCTCTATCCCTCCAGTTTCATTGAATATATTTTTCAATTATTGGGTGTATTTTTCGTACGGATTCATTTTCCATATCTATTTCGCCCATCAAGGCTTTCTCTAAACTTTTATCACAGTTACAAGCCACTTCAGTGATGTTTATGTTTTCACATATTAGTTTAATGAGAGATTTTGATATCAAATTGTTATTTTTTAAATTATCCACAACCAGATCCGCTGAGACTCCCTCTTGTTCAGGCCTCCAGCAATCATAATCTGTCACCATCGCTACTGTGGCGTAGCAAATTTCTGCCTCTCTAGCTAGTTTTGCCTCAGGTAGTGCTGTCATTCCTATGATGTCAGCCCCCCACGATCTGTACAAATTTGATTCTGAACGCGATGAGAACTGCGGGCCCTCAATCACCACCAAATCTCCACCGAAGTGGAAGTTAGCGTCTATGTTCTGACAACATCTACGAATAAGTGCTCTTAAGTTGGGACAGTAAGGATCTGCGAAAGATACATGGGCAACGACTCCATTCCCAAAAAAAGTGTTTCCTCTCGAAACTGATGAAGTTCTATCGATCAATTGATCCGGTATCACAACATCCAAGGGACTGATATTTTCTCTCAGGCTACCGACGGCGGAAATGGACACTATGTTGTCTGCACCTAAGGCTTTAATAGCAAATATGTTTGCTCGATAGGGTATTTCGCTTGGCAATAGAGAGTGATTCTTTCCGTGTCGTGGCATGAATCCAACTTTTAGATCGTCTATCGAGCCAATAATAATAGGATCGCTTGTCTCCCCAAAAGGAGTAGGAATATTGACCTCTTCAATTTGTCCAAGGTTTTCCAGTTTGTAGAGACCGGAGCCTCCAATAAACATAATATCTATCAACCAAATATCTCCAAAGCTGTCACATTGCATTAAAAAAGACTTCCCATTAAAGAGAAGTCTTGCAAAAAATCAGCTCACAACTTCCCTCATTTTTCGGATGTTTAATCCGCTGGAATTGGCACCGTGCTCCTATATCCCACTAAAAATCTCAGGAGCCGGTTGCCGGGCGTCCAAGGGCCAGTCCCTCAGCCACTCGAAATAAGAGTATTTGTATTCAATTGTTAACCAAAAAATAGTACTAGAGTGACGAACAAACCGTCAAGAAAACAGGAAGCAGGATCTTATAAAAATCGTAAAAATATTCCTATAAGCTCAATTTGTGACTAGCAGACTTTTATATGGCTAATTTTCGATCAGATACTTCGGAATATCTAAAGGAGCGCCAGTGAGGGGTTCTAGGTAATTCTTAAATTCCTCTGTTGTGTTACCTAGGCTTGCCAGTTCCACATTCAAAAATTCATCTGGCATAAGCCTCACCTTACCTGCCACATCTTCGAGAATTGCTGTAGAAGGTGAACATTCATAAACTGGTCCTGACTTTCTATCTAAACACATAATAATTCCTGTCTGACCAGTTTCTGCCCTCAAAGAGGCCTCTCTTCCGATTTCAAAGGCTTCATTTGAGTCTGTCTTTGAGACTGAATCCATTAGTGATCTTTGTATAGTTCCAGGTTTCTCGTATCTGCACCTTACTCCGAGTTTTTTCGTTACCTGCTCTGCTAGGTATCGCGACGGGCCTTCATAGTAGGGATGTCCAAAGTCATCGGTGAACCATGGTTCAGTTTGTTCACCTATAATTCCATTGATACCTTTCACGTTTTCCGCTACTACTGCAACGGCGTAGCCATATTCTCTGTAGGCATGTTCCATTTGTATAAGGAATTTCTCTTCATCTAATGGTATTTCTGGGACACCGATATAGTGCGGGGGATCAAAATTATTTCTCTTGTAGAGACTTGCTGATGCTGCTAACCATCCTGCATCTCTTCCCATAACTTCCATGATAGTGATTGGTGATGATATGCCCATGGCCAGTGCATCTCTTCCAGCGCCTAATGTTGCCTGGGCGACAAACCGAGCAGAGGAACCGTAACCTGGACAGTGATCCGTTTGGACAAGATCGTTATCGATAGTTTTAGGTACGTTTACGATGGTTAATTTGTATCCGATTGACTCAGCTTCTTTTTGAAATGTGAGTCCGGTCGTTGCGGAATCATTCCCCCCTATGATGTGGAAAGTCTGGATCTTGTGCCTATCGAGGAGGTTAAAAATGGTATCGGTGTCGGTTGGTAGAAGTTTTCTCCTTGTTGATCCGAGAGCAGATCCAGGAGATGAACCAACGGATTTTATACCTTCGCTCGAGATGTCAGTAATATCGTGGATGTTTCCAGAGAGGATCCCTTCAATTCCATGGTCCGCTCCATAAATACGAGATTTAGGAGCAATATGTTGGTAGGAGGTAATGATTCCGGCCAGACTTTGATTGATAACCGCAGTACAGCCACCTGACTGCATTATCAGAATATTTCCAAGGCTCATATTTTACTTATTCTGGTATGGAACCAGTTTCTCTGGCCTCAGTTAATTTTTTCGAGAGGTCTATAAAGTCATCGGCGATGATATCGATATATTCTTCTGGTTCTTGATCGACTTCAACGTCCAGTCCATGTTCGTATGGCCTAGGGATGTAAGCTGTTCTCATGCCTGTGCTTCTAGCGGATTTCAGATCATTCTTGTGTGCAGCTACCATCATGACCTCTTCGATCGGTAAACCAAAGAATTCAGATGTAGATAAATAAGTTTCTCTGTCTGGCTTGTAATGCCGGACTAATTCTGCGGAAAGGACTGTATCCCATGGTAACCTACCGTATTTTGCCATATTGACCAATAAAGCAACATTGCCATTTGAGAGGCTACTTATTATGTAGTTTTCTTTCAAATATGTGAGACCTTCCACCGAATCTGACCAGGGATCTAACCTGTGCCAAGCCTTGTTGAGATGTTGTTTCTCTGACTCACTTAAAGAACTGATATTGTAAGTCTCAAGCAACCTGTCGAGGATCATTCTGTGAAGTGTGTCTATATTCGTCCATTCTATTTCTCCCGTCCGGACCTTGTTCATTGAGGGACCGTAGCCAGCTCTCCACTCGTCGGCAAATCCGTCCCAGTCGAGTATGAAGCCTTTTGCCACACCGACACTCTTTATTTCTCTAGCAATACTTTTTCTCCAGTCGACTACCGTTCCAAAAACATCAAATGTTAAGGCTTTTACTTGAGAAATAGGGTGAGCGTTACTCATTACTTTACTCCGCGAATTTCGCCGCTACATGTCTTCTTTGAATTTTACCTGTAGCGGTTCGAGGTAACTCATCAACTATGTATACCCGCTCAGGTATTTTAAAGTCGGCCAATTGTTGTTCGCAGAATGTTCTGATTGCTCCTTCATTTGAATCAGAGGACAGCACTACAGCTGCCTGCACAATTTCTCCGTATTTTTCATCTGGAACGCCAAAGCACACCGCTTCTGAGATTGACGGGTGCTTAATTAAAGCGGCATCAACCTCCAATGGTGATATCTTCTCTCCGCCCCTATTAATGAGTTCTTTGAGTCTCCCGGTTAAGGTCAGCACGCCACCACTTGAAAGCTCCCCTTGATCTCCGGTTCTGAACCAACCCTTTATAAATGCTTCAGCATTGGCCTCGGGGTTATTATGATATCCGTAAGTAACGTTAGGACCTTTAATAACCACTTCACCTCGATCGCCTATGGTTGCTAAATTACCATTGTCACCCATGATGCCTATTTCTACTCCCGTGCCAATTCCAACAGTACCGGGGTTTCTAGACCCGGGGGGTAAAGGATTAGATGACATCTGGTGAGAAGCTTCTGTCATACCATATGCTTCAAGAACCGGCGCTCCAAAGCGTGCCTCTAGGTCACTGAATACGGTTGGAGCCAAAGCAGCTGAGCATGATCGTATGAACCGGAATGATTTGTCAGGAGCCTTATCGTCTTCAGCTCTCATTAGGAGAATCTGATGAATTGTAGGTACTGCCGAATACCACGTGGCCCTGGTGTCTTGTTGATCCTTCCAGAATGTACTGGCACTAAACCTTGGAGGAATTACTATAGTTCCACCACTTCTAAGAGAGGAAAGTGCTACACCAATTAAACCGTGAACATGAAAAAGTGGCATTACTACAAGAGCGGTGTCATCCCCACTTAAATCATATGTTCCAACAATATTCGAGAGAGATGCCATTAAGTTTCCATGTGTTAGAGGAACTCCCTTCGGTCTACTTGTCGTTCCTGAAGTGTGTAGGAACAGTGCGATATCCTCAGGCGCAGGTGGGGCAACGTCAATATTGTGGGAAAGCACAGTTCCTTTTTGGGAAAGTTTAAGTTGACCTATTCGGTTTCCTGAAATAGTTGCTACTGGAATCTTGAGACCTTCCGCTGCCTGGATAGCTGCGTCAGAATCTTCACTAACTATTATTAACTGGGCATCAGCGTCTTCCATGAAGAATTTGAATTCGTCCACTGTGTAGGCAGAGTTCAGAGGAGCGGCTATCGCCCCGGCCCTGGTAACAGCAAGAAATGTCACCATAAACTCTAAATCGTTACCTAAAACAATTGAGACTGCCTTGCCCCTTTCTAACCCATTACCAGCCAACAGCCCAGCTATTCGTTCTATCTCGTCGGAGAATTCTCCGTAACTAATAGCTTCCGATCCGGGAATAATTATTGAATCTTTGTTTGATGGATGACCGTCTAATAAATTCGCAAGAGTTACCAAATCTAAATCCTCCTAGTGTCGAGGCCGTTATGTTCACTCGCTACTGTCACATTGGTTGATGTCTCTGTCAACATATCGAGGGCAGGAATAATATCAAGTTACTTTCCTATTCCATTTAATCGCATCGGCAATTCCCTGCTCAATTGACATTCTAGGTTTCCAGCGTAAATTATCCCAGGCTTTATCGCCACTTGCGTAGGCGCCCGCCGTGTCTCCTGGGCGTGGGGAACTGTCGATCCGTGCTATCTCGACGCCCGAAACTTCTTCGAAAGCCTCCAAAAACTCCAAAACTGTTGTTCCCTGACCACTGCCTAAATTTATGATTGAGTACGGATTTTCATGAGTTACCAAATCGTCAAATAATTCCAATGCTCTAATGTGTGCTTCTGCCAAATCCCATACATGTATGTAATCCCGTATAGCCGTGCCATCTCTGGTCGGCCAGTTAGTACCGGCTATCTTGAAATCAGACTCTTTCCCTTCGTAAATGGATAGTAGTTTTCCCAGTATATGTGTGGGTGTCTCCGCGGAGGGGCCTGAACGCATTTTGGGGTCGGCCCCAATAGGATTGAAGTATCTCAGCGATATCGCCTTACTACCGTAGGCATTACAGAAGTCCCGTAGGGCCATTTCGATGGTGATTTTGGTACGAGCATATGGGCTGTCTGGGTCTAGTGGAGAATTTTCGGTAACCATTTGTTCTTCCGAGGATTTGTAGACCGCGGCAGTGGAACTGAATATCACTTTGATTTTTGAATCAGAAGCAAACTTGAACAATTCCAGTGATTTAGAGACGTTTTCCTGATAGTAGAGGTAAGGTTTTTGAACCGATTCTGGAACTATAACGAGTGCGGCGCAGTGGATAATCGCTTCTATGTCTTTATGGTCTCTGAATATTTCCTTCAGAGCTTTTGAATCAGAAATATCAGCTTTATAAAATTTTTTTCCTTCTGTAAATGTGCTACTGCCATTAACCAGGGAATCCATGATTACTGGGACATGGTTATTGTCTTCAAGGGCCGAACAAATTGTGCTTCCTATGTAACCTGCACCACCAGTCACTAAAACTTTCACTTTTGGTTACCCTCCAAAAAACGCCATCATAATTGAGTGATATCAATGCTAATGGAATGCTGTGGTTATTTTAGCCCCAGACCTGTTCAAATGTCCCTGTTTAGTGCTAGCCTTTCCTCCTCTACAACTAATTCAAATGTGTGAGTGTATAAGGGAGACCAGATGATTCACGAGATGAGGACCTATGACTTAAAGCCCCGAACAGTCGATATTATGGGGGATAGACTCCGAGAAATGTTGGATGGACGACTTGAGTATTCACCACTTGGAGGTTTTTGGTACACAGAAATGGGTCCCTTAAACCAGATTGTTCATATTTGGCCTTACGACGATGCCAATCATAGGGCAGATGTACGTTCTCGCGCGGTAGCAGATGGAGCCTGGCCTCCAAATTCTACGGACATTATGGTTAATATGAATTCTGAAGTGTTAATTCCCGCTCCTTTTATGCCTCCATTAGAGCCGCGGAAAGTGGGTCCTATTTATGAACTCAGAATTTATACGTACGGCGTTGGTGAAATTCCGAAGGTTTTAGATGCCTGGTCTGATGCTATAGAGGAGCGTCAAAAGTACTCCCCGTTAGTAGGGTGTTGGTACTCAGAAATAGGTAACTTAAACCGTTTCATGCATATGTGGGCATATGAATCTTTTGAAGAGCGGGGAAAAATAAGAGCTGAGACTAGGAAAAAGGGAATTTGGCCCCCTCCTGGAAATACTGCGACTCCCATTGCCCAGGAGAACAAAATACTGTTGCCGTATGACTTTTCGCCACTCCAGTAAAGAGTTCTGGAGTTGGACAGTAACAAGGTTATCTAATTTTGAAATCGATTTAGTCTGAACGGTTCGATGTCAAGATGACTCTGACCCGCGGTAATTAAATCGCATATTATTTGCCCTAGGGCGGGACCAAGTAATATGCCCTTTCTGCCAGTTCCTGTCGCTATGAACACGTTGTTTCTGTTCTGAACGGGACCTACAATGACTTTTCCGTCTGATGGTAAAGGTCTGAGGCAGGCTGTGTGTTCCACTATTCGTGCTTCCTCAAGATTTGGAATCATTTTTGTCAATGATGCAATAATTGAATCTCGCCCTATTGGAGTAGGAGTATCGTTGAATCCAACGTCTTCTTCCGTTGTACCGGTCCAAAGCAATTTATCAGGCTTTGTGCAAGCGTAACTACCTCGCCATCCAACAGAACAATGAATTTCTAAATCTCCAGCATCTAGTCTCAATATTTGACCTTTGAGAGGTTTGATAGGCACTTCCGTATTGATCCATTCAGAAATTATTCCTGACCATGGCCCCATTGCCAAAACTAATGATTGGCATTGGATCTTATCGTTGGCGGTTATTATGCTTACTACCCCCTCGTCAGATTGATCTATGCCAATTACCTCCCCATGTCTTATAGAGACTCCCCTCGACTCACATGCTTGTGCGAGTGCTAACGATAGTCGGTATGGATCGAGATCGGCGACGCCTTCAGTATAAGCGGCTCCAATAACCTCTTTAGATATCGCAGGTACTATTTCCCTTGCCTGGTTTCCGTCAACCCACTCTGATATGTATCCATCTTCTTTGCTACGCCACTCCACCTGGGATTTCCCCAACGCAACTTCTTCTTCACTGAACGCGATATCCAAAGCAGGTCTGAATCTGTGTTGTGTATCGACTCCTGTCAATTCGGGCAGGGATTTTGCCCATTCAGTGTGGATATTCATTGCATGTCTAGCCAGGGCCAGTTCGGGCAATATATCTTGAGCGAGACCAGCTTCACCAAGGGGGCTTAGACTTCCGTATGCAAATCCTGAAGCATGACTTCCCACGGAGTCACGTTCTAGTATCGTGACTCTGTGTCCTTTTTGTGAGAGGAAGTAGGCGCAGCTAAGGCCTACGATACCTCCCCCTACAATGCATACGTCTGGATGATCTGGTTTAGCCAATAATTAAAGTGTATTTTCGATCTTCGAGATGGCCGAATCTAGTTGATTGACGAAATGGTCAACTTCGTCACTTGTTATGCATAGAGGTGGAGCTACGGGAATGGAGTCACCAGCCCTCCCAAGTATATGATGGTCCCGAAGGATCGCCGAAGCTTTCTCCGTGATACCAGATTCCTTTGGGAATTTTTCTTTTGTTTCTCTGTTTTTTACTAGCTCTACCGCACTAAGTAGGCCGAGTCCGCCCCTTACGTGTCCAACGATGTCATGGCTGTAAAGACCCTGCATTTTCTCATACATATAGTCTCCCATTTCAGCGGAATTTTGGACGATACCTTCCTTTTCCATTATGTCTAGGTTAGCTATTCCAGCAGCACAAGAGGCCGGATTTCCTCCGAATGTTATGAGATGCCTGAATGTGTCATCCTCTCCACCCTCAAAGGCTGAAGAAATTTTCTTGCTTGCTATGGCGGCACCAATGGGCAGATAGCCGCTCGTTAAAGCTTTCGCAACGGTGGTTATGTCAGGCTGGATGCCCCAATGTTCTGTGGCGAACATTTTTCCAGTTCTACCAAAGGCGTTAATTACTTCATCGCAAATTAATACAACACCGTACTTATCGCATATCTCTCTCACGGTGGGCCAATATTCTGGATGGGGAATATGTATTCCAGATGCTGCTGAAATAGGTTCGCCTATAAATGCCGCTACTGTCGAGGGGCCCTCGTGCAATATTGCACGCTCCAAATCTTTGGCACATTCGAGAGTGCAGCCACCTTCTGACCCGCAACATCTGCCCCTATAAGTGTCTACCTGTTCAATGTGTATATTACCTGGCATTAATGGGCCATAGTTAGTGGGAGCCGCTATTCCACCACCGCCAAGGCTCATGCAAGCATGTGTTGCTCCATGATAGGAGCCCCTACGGCTAATGACTTTGTACCGCGCAGCTTCACCAATATTTTTTTGGTAGTTCTTTGCCATTTTTAAAGCAGTCTCAACTGCCTCTGATCCCCCACTCACGAAATAGACTCTTGATTTTTTGTCAGGAGCGAGTGATGCGACTCGACCGGCGAGGTCAGCTGTTACTGGGGTTATAGTGCCACCAGGGGAGTAAGATATTCCGGTCATTTGCTGGTAAACGGCATCTGCAATCTCCATTCTGCCGTGACCGATGTTGACGAGCCACATTCCAGATAGGGTGTCGAACCAGCGATTTCCTTCGACATCATCCACCCATACTCCCTTTGCCTGGTCAACCAGCGTGATTCCCCCTTCGCCAAACATGTCCTCCGTCTGACGAGCATGAGGCCAGAAATGCTCCGCAGCTTTCTGCTTTAATTCCTCAAGTTTCTCACCTGAAATTGTTTTTGTAGCCATTGAAATACCTCCACTCAGCCTCTGATGTTTTTCGTGGTATCTGACAATAGTTCAGGTCGCCTTACCAATTCTGAACACTTTAGAACCACACGCTCCACATTTGCCTTCAGTAGCTGCACGACCGTTCTTTAACGTTTTCTCAATAGGGTCCACGACTTCACGCTGACCTTTACATTTAAGACAGTAAGCTTGCATTCCAGGAGGCCTCCAAGGTATTCGCCGAATTCCATTTGATTCGCCCGAGTAGGTAAACCTGTGAGCTTACGAAATGGAATTGCGGAGCGTTCGGGCATTATATAGAGATAAATGTAAAGTGAACAACCCGCAATTTAATGAATATAAATTTATTTTAATAATGAGCCCGTGAATAGTAATTTTAATGTTCTAGAAAAAATGTAAAAAATGTCTCCAAAGGTATACATATGAAAGAATTAGAAAAAGGAAGGTGACCATGACCAATAAAAAGGTTCTTATAACGGGTATTACCGGATTGGTTGGATCGGTGTTAAAGGAAGGTCTTAAGTCAGAATTTGATGTTACGGGTATAGACCTGAGAGATGGTAAGGATGTTCAGACACTGGTGGCAGATTCGACTAACTTAGACGAAATAGTACCAGCATTTGAAGGGGTTGATACGGTGATAGATCTCGCTAGCGAACCGAGTAATTTTTCGCCGTGGAATGTGATTTATGATAACAATTTAAAGTGTACATATAATGCATTTGAAGCGTCTAAAATGGCAGGGGTCAGAAGAGTTATATTCGCAAGTTCCAACCATGCCACGGGGAATTACGAGAATGATAGTCCTTATCGTGAAATAGTGGCTGGGCAATACGAAAAATTAACCCCGGGATCATTTGACTTAGTTAATACAGATATGCCAATAAGGCCTGATGGACCTTACGGCATCGGGAAGGCTTTCGGAGAGGCTACGGGGCGCTATTTTGCTGATGAACAGGGATTATCGGTAATGTGCTTGCGGATAGGAACTTTGAATGTTGAGAGTAGGCCGATGAATTTACGACAGTTTGCAACTTTGCTTACTCATGGTGACTTGGTTAGGCTCGTGAAAGCCTGCATAAATGGGCCAGATTCTATTCGATTCGGGATATATTATGGGGTCTCAAACAACAAGTGGAGATTCTGGGACATCAGCAACTCTCAAAGAGAGATCGGTTATCAACCCAAAGATAACGCTGAAACCTGGAGGAAGTGATGAAGGATGGGTTTCGAGACATAGAAATACCCATACACGTACATCTAATTTGCATAGGAGTCAGCTAGTTAAAATCTTGTTCCATCTCTAGCACTTTATCAAGACGCCTTTGATGACGCTCTTCACCTGTGTATTTTGCTCCTGTAAACGCCCTGACAAGTTCTTGTGCCACTTCGCTTCCTACGATACGGGATCCCAGGCACAGAACATTCATGTCATCATGTTCCACGCCTTGATGGGCAGAATAGATGTCATGGCACACGGCAGCTCGGATGCCTTTTACTTTGTTAGCGGCTACTGAGGCACCAACGCCACTCCCACAAATCATAATTCCCCTTTCACTGTTACCCGTAGAAATACTTTCCGTGAGCAGTTTGGCATAGTCTGGATAGTCATCGAGCGGGTCGTGGGAATATGGGCCGACGTCTACAACCTCGTGCCCCAGTTTGCTGAGGAGGGAAGAAATCTCTGACTTCAGTTCAAATCCGTTGTGATCGGCTGCCACTGAAATTTTCACTTTTTGTTCCTCCTTTATTTAGTCCTAAAATTGTAAACAACCATGAGGGCCCTACCTTTAGAGTGTAGATTTGCTTCATGAATTTCGTCAATTCTTGAAAGACACAGTGATAGAATCCCGAACAATGAATAAGTGAGGAACAAAATCTAATGGCAGTTTCAAGATTAGAAATAAATCACCGTGCACCTTTTGAATTTGGCAGGTCTTTCGGAGATGTGGGTTCTTACACATACTTGGAAGGGAAGGCCTATTTTGAGGTAGATCCGTTGAACGAAGCTAACAGCGGAATAACGGATTTGGATTTAGCCCCTCTCAACTCTGCGGGTAGAGTTGAATTTTCTGCTGACTTTTCAATGCTAAAACCCACAGACCCCGCTGCTGGTAGGCGAACCATGTTGTTGGACGTTGTTAATCGCGGTAACCGTACGGTGGTGACCCGCTTCAATGACGTTGAGAGAGCTAGTCACCTAGCCACAACCTTCAGTTCTGGAAATGGATTTTTGATGAAAGAGGGATACACGGTAGTGTTCTGCGGCTGGCAAGCCGATGTGCCACCGATACCAGGACTTATAGGGCTTCAAGCTCCCTCTGCTTTAGAAAATGGCGAACCTTTGGAGGGTCAGATTCTAAATCAATACCAAGCGAACGAGGAAAGGAATATATTTCCCCTAGCTGATCGATACCACCTTGTGAATCCTTCCGTATATGAGAATACTGAAAACGCCAAGCTTTTAGTGGGGGACCATCCGAATGGAACTTTTGAAGAGGTCCCTGCAAATCAATGGTCAATAATAAGGGTAGAGGATCAAGAAATAGAGCCTGATCCGTCCCATTTGTATATGAAGGATGGATTTGAACTTGGCAGGATATATCAATTGGTTTACACCGCCAGGGGCAGTCGTGTTGTAGGTCTTGGATTTGCGTCGATGCGGGATATTTGCTCCTTTATGAAATATGGGTCTGTTTCTGATGGGAACCCGTCTGCTGGGGAGCTGGATGTGGCCATTTCCTACGGGGTATCTCAAACGGGACGTTTTCTTCGCCAATATCTTCATACGGGAATGAACTCGGATGAGAGTGGAAACAAAGCAATGGACGGGGTAATAGCTCACGTGGGGGGCGGGATGAGAGGGGAATTTAATCTCAGGTTTGGACAGCCTTCCAAAGATGTGTGTTTTATCATGCCGGAACTTTTCCCTTTTACTGATTTGCCACAGAGAGATCCAGAAACTGGGCGACATGAAGGATTGTTGGACTTGGCTATTGAGCAAGATACTGTACCTAAAATAATGTTTACTAATTGTTCCGCTGAATACTGGCGTGGAGATGCTGGTTTGATTCATACAGATCTTGAAGGCCCAAGAGATGCCCCAGAACATCCCAATGTTAGGAGATATCATTTTGCGGGTACGCAGCACGGGCATGGAACCTATCCTCCCGTTGTGCGGAGAGAATCTGACTTGATCAAAGGTCACCTACCTTTTAATGCAGTTGACTATTCACCCATTTTGAAAGCTTGTCTCAATAATATTGATGAGTGGATCAAAACTGGAAAAGAACCCCCCGAAAGCAGACATCCAAGGCACTCTGATGGAACGGCAGTTGAGTCTCATACTCTTCTGGACAGGTTTGATACCGTGCCTGGAGTCAGAGTTCCTGAGCAGGCACTCAATCCAATGAGGCTTGACTACGGGGATGAACAACATCTGGGACGGACGGTCAAATTGCCAGCAGAACGGATGGCTCAGTATCCTGCATTTGTTTCAGATGTAGATGAAACATTTAATGAGTTGGCTGGCATTAGACTTCCTGATGTAGCAGTTCCAGTTACCACCAATACAGGTTGGAATCCTAGAGACAGTTCCGTGGGTAATCAAGAGTTATTGATTGGGATAACCGGAGGTTTGGCAGGGTGGACTATACCCCTCCCAAAAACAGAGGAACTCGGTGATAGTGCTGGAGATCCTCGGCCATCAATAGAGAAATTATATGGATCTAGAGATGGATATATATCTAAGGTTCGTGATTCGGTGGCCGAACTTGTTTCTGAGGGATATATCTTAGAAGAAGATACTGACGGAATAATCGAAAAGGCCATTTTTAGGTATGACGATATTCTTGGGCTTTGAAGTAGATTAGCAAAGCGATGGAAGTAGTTCAGACAGGTGATCGTTATCTGTATAAGGCTTCTTTGTTTTCTCATCTCGAGAAGATAGAGTCTGAGTCATGGACAGATAAGACAGTTTATATAACCCCTAGTTCGCTGACTGAAGATTCTGCAACTGCTGTATTGGCAGGGCCTGCTTTCGTTCCTCTTATAAGGTATCTTGGGAAATCAGAAAACGGTTATGTAATATTTCGTAGAGAAGCTTATTTTGAAGTGATCGAACCTCCTTTTCTGATTCCGATGGATGCCATCATGGAGGGGCAAGATACTTTTTTACTGGAAGATATTTTTCTTGAACCACACACAAGCGCGGTTTTATTGTTAAGGCTTGGCAGGTACGCTATTGCGGTGCTTAGGGGAGAAGATCTTATAGCTACAAAGACTGAAGGCCGTTACGTCAAGAATCGTCATAAAGCCGGAGGATCGTCGCAAAGGAGATTTGAGAGAAGTCGTGAAAGGTTGATACGAGAACTTTATGATAAAACCTGTAGTGTCGCTCAAAATTTACTGGAGCCTCATAAAACCGAGATCACAAAAATTTTTTTAGGTGGCGACAAGCATATTTTGAACGGGTTCAGGAAGAGATGTAAGTCGATTCAGATTATGGAAGACAAGATTTCACCCAGACTGCTAGCTGTAGACAGTCCGAATCATGAAACCCTTTTGACAATCCATAGAGAGATATTTAAAAGTAGAGTCAGAACCTTTGCTTTAACTGCTTTAAAGTGAGGTTCTCACTGGGCAGTGTAACCACCGTCTATCACCAGCGAAGACCCAGTTATAAATGAAGCTTCCTCAGACGCTAAGAACAAAGCGGCACTAGCAATCTCATCTGCTCTTCCAAGTCTTCCCATTGGGTGGAGACTTTTTAAGTAATTATTGGTTTTATCATCAGTGGTTAACGACTCCGTGAGGCTTGTTTCCACGAATCCTGGGCAAAGACAATTCACCCTTATTCCTCGATCTGCAAGGTCGATGGCTAGAGTTTTTGTGAATTGAACTACTCCCCCTTTTGAGGGTGGATATGCGCTAAATCCGTTTTTGAGGCCGGTGGGATATCCTACAATTCCCATAGTAGACGCCAAATTAATAATTGCCCCGCCTCCCGACCTTTCTATTGCAGGTACTGCATGCAAAGATGTTAGGAAAGTACCTTTTAAATTTACTTCGATGACCCGATCCCATATTTGCTCAATATCGCTGCTATCAGATAGGGCATTCCTTGCGCTAACACCGGCGCTGTTAACCACTATGTGGAGGCCATCATATTTACTTAAGACGTTATCGATAACTTTTTGAACAGAACTACTATTAGTTACGTCGCAAGTATAGGATGAGATGGGTCCTTGAATACCTTCTGTTGAAGGCTCAGTAATATCGACCGCTATTACAGTGGCACCTTCCTTACTGAATCTTTCAATACAGGCTTTTCCAATTCCTGAACCAGCTCCAGTAACCATTGCTACTTTACCTGTGAGTTTGCCTGATTGGGACGTCATGCGCTATTTTCTCCGTGATTTTTAATGACTAGATATCAACCCGAACGTTACACTATGGACATAATTGTATGAGTTATCGTGCAGTTATTTTACTAAGGCTGTTAGAATCATGCCCGTGTAAATCAAATTTTAGGAAGGAGAATCATATGCCTACTTTCAAAAGTCATATCATGGTTTGCGATGTTGAAAGAGATGATGGGGCACATTGTGGAAATAAAGGGGGAGCGGAGGTAAAAGAGAGGGTAGTACAGACACTGTCTAAACTTGGCTTGAGAAGTAGCGTTTATGTCTCAAGTGCAGGTTGTACGAGTCAGCACAGACTGTGTGACATGCAGGAATGTTCAATGATTGTTTATGGACCTGATTCCGAAGCAACATGGTACGTAGTCAATACGGAAAATGTTGAAGAAGTGATCGAAAAGCATCTCGTACAGGGTGAAAAATCGGAAGAGCATATTAATGAGGGAATGAGGATTGATCTGAATAGTTGAGTCTTAGGGAAGCTGTTTTGATTTGCTTACAGCCCATCCATGTTGATTGTAGGAAGTGACGGTACCTCTTCCCAATATTTCTGTTCCTGAATCTGTAAAAATTAATCCGGTTCCGCCATCGATTCCGTATGTTTTGGATTTCTTGGGCAACAGGGAAACAATAGATTCGTGTATTGATGCCGGGTCCGAATTTTCATGGTGTGGCAAGGTTATTATGTCTCCAATAAGTGATAAACCTGCGGTCACGCCTCGGTGAAACATCTGTTTACCTAAAACCATGGCTCCCGCACTTGAACCAGCTATAAAACATCCTTGAGTCGCCAATGTACCAATTAGACTCAATATAATGGAATCCCTAAGAACACTTACTAGGTGATTGGGATCTCCTCCAGTGAGATAGATTAAGTTGGCTTCTTTTAAATCCGGGATAAATTTATTGTCGTTTGCGTCACTTTTGGACAGGATGCTGACGGCGTAGGAATCTGCTCCCAAAGATTTAAAATATTTAATCCCATTCTCAGCAGCGAGATCCGGCCGTTGGAATGCGGCGGCTGTTGGAATTATTGCTACTTTAGGGTTGCCACTCAAAGGTTTTATCAGCGATAAAATTCTAGTGTCCATCTCTAGACAATGTGAAGAGAATTCATCTCCTCCAACCAGGGCAACTAAACTTGGTAGGTGGTTCATATTTGGTCCTTCTGTGTCATTATAGTTACTCAAATTGGACTTCAAATGTAACCTATTTCATTGGATTGGAGCGAATTAATGTCAGATAGTTCAGAGGTTGTGATAATTGGGGGAGGGGTTATGGGGTGTTCCATCCAACATGGCCTTGCTGAAAAGGGGGTGACGAATAGTTTACTTCTGGAACAGAATGAGCTGGCATCAGGATCTACCAGCCGTTCCCAGGCTATTCTTCGAATGCACTATTCAAATGAAGTCACGGCCCGTCTCGCATGGGAAAGCCTAAAGATTTTTAAAGAATTCAAGGAACTCGTAGGGACACCTTCTGGGTATACAAAGACAGGATATTTGTTAATTGTTTCTGGAGAAGATGCCCAGCCTATGAGAGAGAATGTAGCCATGCAAAAAAATATTGGTATCAATACTAGGGAGGTCTTTCAGGATGACCTCCCTAGTATTTGCGACATGGTTGCAACTTATGAAGATGAATACTACTCGTGGGAAGCAGATTCTGGATATGCTGATCCATATCTTGTTACCACCGGTTATGCCTCTAGATCTCGTGATTTGGGAGCGAGAATACAGGCTTCGACGAAGGTTTTATCTATAGACGTGGAGGGAGGACGTGTCAAAGGTGTGGTTACCGATAACGGTGTGGTCTCAAGTGATACTGTAATTGTGGCTACCGGGCCCTGGTCAGGTTCGCTTTTAAAGTCGGTGGATGCAGGAATTGACTTAGCCACTGTAAGACATCAAGTTATTTTATTAAAACATTCCAACGCCCTTCGATCTACCCATCCTATAATCGGGGATGTGACACTCGATCTATCTGCTCGACCAGATGTTGGCGGGTTGACCATGATAGGAGTTGGAGAAGATGAAAGTGCTGGCCCTGATAGCTTTAACCAGGGAGTTGATATGCCGGTAGTGGAAAAAACAATGGGAAATATGATTCGTCGAGTTCCTACGATGGAAACAGCCCAATTCATAGGGGGCTGGTCCGGTCTTTTTACTACAACTCCCGATTGGCATCCTGTACTTGACCGGATAGATGGAATAGAAGGTCTTTACTGCGCTGTCGGATTTAGTGGTCATGGATTTAAGCTTTCACCCATGATAGGCAAAGTTATGTCAGAAATCGTGGTTGATGGAAGATCTACATCCGTCGACGTTTCCCGTCTTAATTCTTCTAGGTTTAAAACGGGAAATTTGCTTAAATCAAACTACAGAATGCAGGTTTTGGCCTAGTCTGAAATCTCAACTATCATTTCTATTTCTATTGGCATTCCCCCGGGCAGAGTAGCCACACCTACTGCTGATCTTGCATGTCTTCCACTTTCACCAAAAACTTCAACTAACAGGTCAGAACACCCATTTGTTACAGCTGGAGGTTCGGTAAAATCAAGATCTGCGTTAACCATAGAGAGCACTTTTACGATTTGAACTACCCTGTCTAAATCTCCGAGATAACCCTTTAGCCTTGCGATCATGTTTACAGCCGTAAGGCGGGCTGCATCATAGCCTTCTTCAATGCTGATTTGGCTATCAATTTTGCCTATATATGCTGATCCATCTGGTTTCGCGGCTGGGCCCACACCAGAAAGATATATGAGATTGCCAGTTCTTACTACAGGAACATAATTGGCAACTGGTGCCGGTGAATCCGGAAGTGATATGCCTAGTTCTTCGAGTCTTGATTCCACCTTACTCAAGTTTTCCTCCTAATGGTTGGTCACTTATGTCGGGATGTGTTACATGCTGTTAACATGTGCTTCTAAAGCAGATCGGTTGCGGTGAGCATAGTAACAGAAGGAGGGAATAATGGCCTTAAGTGATGATAATGTAAGGTTGAAGGCTGTGAACCACGTTACATACAATGTTAGAGATAAGGCGGCTGCGCTTCGGTTTTGGGAAGATGTGCTTGGAGTAAAAAGAATTCCGAGTCAGGTTGACTCAGATCATATAATCTGGCTTCAGCTACCCAGCGGAGCGATGGTGCACATAATCGAAACTGATGAGGGCCCTTCAGTTCCTTCACATCATGGAGCCTTTGAGGTCGACGATATTGAAGCTGCCCAAAAATCTGTATTGAGCTCAGGCGTAGAAACCACAGACATAAATACCCGTAATGACGGGCAAAGAGTGTTTTTCTTAAACGACCCTGAAGGCAACAGGATAGAAATTTGCACGAAGTCAGGTTTTGGAGTTCTGGTCTAAGTGATTGTTAGGAGTCTCGACGCGTTATATTGAGTAATATCCAGTATTTCACTTTCTGAAAATCCTCTGGATCGCATTCTTGGAACTATGTGCTCCAGAATATATCCATAGCCGTGCCCCCCATATTTTACGAGTCTATGTTTGGTGCATATGTCATGGGCTATCACTATATTTTTGCCGATTCCTTCGTCAATCATGCTTCGTATAATGTTCATGCGTTGGGCGTCGCTGGGCATGTCAAAATCTGAAGGCTGATAGAACGAAACTTCTACACCGAACAAATCCCACTCCAGAACGCATCCGGTCGAAGCAATTTCTCTGAGGGTTTCAATGTTGGAAACAGTTCTATCAAGATGTCCCATAATGACACGAGACATATCCGCACCAGATTCCGAAAGGATACTTAAAATTTCCAAGGGTGCAGATTCGCTTCTTCCTGGATGTATTAGTATCGCTGCTCCTGTCTCCACCTGCGCTTTCGCAGAAGCTCTCAAAACTTTACTTTCAGTTTCTTCTAGGGGCCACGTGCAACCTATTTCTCCAATGATTCCGGCTTTTACACCCGTATTTTCGACTCCTTGTTGTACCTCTTGGATAATTTGTTGAGATATTTGTTCCTCAGAAGTGTTTTCTAAAGTATTTGTCTGAGCTGCGTGAACATAATAGCCTGCGCCCATCACTACATTTACGCCTGAAGCTCGCGATATTCTGGCCAGTGCCAATGGGTCTCTTCCAATGCCGATAGTTGTTGCGTCTACTATTGTTCCACCCCCGTGACGGCGATAGAGTAGGGCTTCGTCTACTGCCGTCTCCTCATCCAATACTTTTAAATTGTCGAGGTTGCTGTAGCAATATTGTCTAATCCAACCAAGATTTTCTAATGAGACAGGTGCGTGAGCCATCTGCTGGGTTGTGGCTTCTGGCGGTGGGTTAAACATAACCTCAAAATCTATTAGTAGATGTTCATGAGTCATAGTGCGACCAAGTTCATCGGGCTCTATTGTTCCCAAGACAGTTTGAATTTTTCCCTTCTGAGCTGGGTTAGTCATTATTTATCTCCTACGTGGTGTACCAAGTATTAATCCATGTTTCGGAATGTTTTATTAAATAAGGTAAAGAATATTGTAAAGACTGCCAAGAGTGCACCACTTATAAATAATGCATCTGCGGTACCTATCCGCTGCGCCAGTGTTCCAAATGGAACTGCACTTAATGGCATCATCCCAAAAGTCATCATTGAAATGCTCATAACCCTGCCTCGCATTTCGGGATTTGAATGTAATTGAACCATAGTCATATTCATTGACATATAAACGGAACTTGTAAGGCCAATAAATATCAGAAATGGGACAGCAAGAGTGAATGAACTGGTTTGCGAGAATATAGAAAGAGCGACCCCCCAAGCGAAGCATGACGTCAACATAATTATTCCCCTGTGCTTTAAATTACCAGCTGCTGCTAGAGCAATAGTCCCAACAGTGGCTCCAATGCCCATGAGCATTAACAGTATGCCTAGTCCGTCAGATTCTATGTTCAATGCTTCTCTAGCCCAAGCCGGAATTAATGCATAGTAGGAAAAACCAAATAACACTGGAATGAAGGTCATGACGAAGAGACCTTTTAATATTGGCTCACTGAAAGCATAGGCAAGGCCTTCCTTTATATCACCGCCCACGGTACTACTGCCGTTAGTCTTTCTTGTGGGAGCATATTTCACCAACCCTATTGTTAGAGCTGCGAATATGTATGTGCCTGAGATTATGAAGAAAACACCAGCGGTATCTACAAAAAGAATTAGAAACCCAGCCAAGGCCGGGCCGGCGACTCGGGTTAAATTCATGCTCGAATTATTGAGAGAAATGGCATTCATAAGTTTGTCGTCAGGGACTATGTCGGAAATGATAGCCTGCCTGCTAGGCATATTCACAGCCATTAGGGAACCATTAAAAATTCCAATAACCATGATGTGCCAAAATGAAACTACCCCTGTAATGTCTAAGGTGCCCATGATTATGGTGAGTAAGGCATTTGAAGCCTGGCTGAAGACAACCAGTTTTTTCCTTGAAAATCTGTCTGCTAAAGCTCCAGCTAAAGGGGATACCACTGTCATGGGTAATGCAAATGTAAGGGTTACTAGAGTTAGCGCGAGAGGTGAATCATCCGTGACTCTAAGAATGAGCCAACTTCTAGTGATCATCTGCATATTCATCGCCAAGAATGAAACAAATGAACTAATCCATATCCAACGAAAATCCCTATAAGATAGTGAATCTAACAGAGTGGATAAGTTGAGAGTATTCACTTTGCGATTTGACGAATCTGACTCTAGAGATTTTTCTGTAGAAATTTCAATGGCCTTTCCTGATTTAAGTAAGTAGCCTTGAGACTCTGATTTGATTTTTTGATAGGGGTAAAAAAACTTTAGCATTGGCGACTAACACAATCAAACATTTCATGTATTTTTGTTCACTATTTAGGGGCAGAATTATCTAGGGGATTCAGTAGATGGCACATTCAGAAGTCGAAACCAGCTTCCAAGTAAACAAGCTTTGGACCAAGGATTTTTTTCTTAATCTTCTTGTTGCCCATTTTTTGCTTGCCGGTTTTTTCTCCCTTTTTATAGTAGTGCCCGCTTTTATAGAATTTCGAGGAGGGGAAGTTTGGGAGGCAGGAATCATAATTGCTACTTTTGGGTTGGCGGGAGTGATCGTAAGGCCCATGGCTGGACGGTGGATTCTCAATTCAGGTCCGAAGAAGGTTGCATTGGTTGGCATAGGTCTTTTTGTAGGTTCAACGATTCTCTATATTCCTCTTCCTAGCGAGTGGTGGATAGTTCCAGTTCGGATGGTGCAAGGTGTTGGTTTAGCAATGGCTCCAGTTGCCACTAGCACTATTGTGGGAAATCTTGCGCCTGAGGAGCGTCGAGGGGAAGGAATGTCTTATATGGGGAACAGCATATCAATTGCTCAACTTTATGCACCGGTCGTAGGTGTGTTCCTCATGGACAGTATTGGATTCAGTGTTGCATTTATAGTTGCGGCAGCTTCTGGAGTTGTGGCCTTATTGGTTGCCACATTGATATCGGATGCGAAAACCAGGATTCCTGACTTCGCTATCGTAGGCCAAGATGAACGACAGGAAGAAGGAACTGCTCCCTTGATAAGCAAGGCTGCCATCTTTCCTACTTTAGTATTTCTCACCTATGCCTTTGCGATGGCACCTGTCAGTGTGTTTTTGTATAGTTTGGCGTCAGATAGTGGGTTACCAGAGAATTTTAATATAGGGTTTTATTTTACAGTTATGTCGGGTATGACAATGCTCACTACGCTTATAAGTGGACGGATAGCGGATCGATTGGGAAGAGGATCTGTGATAGTTCCAGGGCTATTACTCGTGGGACTAGCTATGTTGATTTTGTGGCAGGTCAGTTCGGTTGGGTTATTTTTGGGAGCTGCATTTCTACACGGAGTTGGCTACGGCCTTATATATCCGGGAATAAATTCCCTGGTTGTTGATCGTGTTCCTGCTCGAGAGCGGGGTTCTGCTTTAGCCACACTCCAGCAAGCTTGGGACGTTGGGGCATCGGGTGGAAACTTCATTCTGGGACCAGTTGTTGGGGTTTATGGTGTCGCATCTGCGTTTTTGATTGTGGGAATAGGTGCTCTCACTGGGGCCGCTGGATATGTAATAGGGAGTCGTAAAAAGCTTTAGGACATTACAATTTTATGCTTACTTCCTGACGCTATTAGACCATATGACTCTGGCTATGTAGAATGCTGTCGTCGGAACCATAAAGGCGTCAGGAGATTCAATAGTGAACGGAGAGCAACTCAAACAAAAAGTGAATAGCGGCGGAATCGTTTATGGGACCATGATTAGTCTTGGCAGAAATCCCAGATGGAGCCCGGCGTTTTCAAATTTCGGTATCGACTACGCAATATTGGACACTGAGCATTCTGCTCGGAGTAGATCGGAAGTAGCTGATTACCTGGCAGCATTCAACTATTCAGGAGTCGTCCCAATAGTGAGGGTTCCAATTCCAGCATCCCACTATGTCACTATGTATTTGGATGCTGGAGCGCAGGGTGTTTTGGCTCCTTACTGTGAAACTGTAGAGCAGGTCAAAGAGGTTGTTGCGGCCACAAAATGGAGACCTCTCAAAGGAGAGTTAGCCGAGAAGGCTGTTGAGACAGGTGAATTACCCAGTCCAGCTACGAAAGAATACCTAGAGAATCGTAATCGAAACAACGTTTGTATCATCGGTATTGAGAGTGTCCCGGCAATATCAAATCTTGAAAACATTTTGGAAGTCGATGGGATAGATGCGGTCTTTGTAGGCCCCAACGATCTTTCGATTACCCTGGGTATACCAGATCAATACGATCACCCCGATTATGAGGCTGCACTTAGAGAGGTTATTTCAAAGTGCCGAGCAGCCGAAACACCTGTTCTGATACACCACCAGACAGTAGAGTTAACACAAAAGTGGCTTCGTGAAGGGGCAAGGTTTGTGTTGTATTCCAGTGATGCAAGGACACTGCACAACGGGTATCGGGATGAGTTTGGGAGAATAAAAAAAGTAGGTGCAGAACTAGGCGGAGACAATGACAGTGATACTGTGGAATCCGACGAAGTAATTTAAGGAGAAAATCTCATGTCGTGGAATTTTATACCTGTTAATGGACCATACCTTGGTACGTCGGAAGGGCCTGTTTGGGATGGCCAATATATTTTGTTCACACATATTCCGGGAAGCATAATCTTGCAATTTGATCCCAAGACTAGCACTTCAACGATTTATAGAGAGGGTACAAATCACGCAAATGGACTGGCTTTTGATGCAGCTGGGCGCCTTTATGCCTGTGAAGGTGGAGCAAGAAGGGTAGTTCGGTATGAGGGCGAGGATACAGTCGTACTAGCGGATAACTTCGAAGGCAAGAAATTCAATGTCCCAAATGATCTGGCTCTAGATCCGGATGGAAATGTCTGGTTTACCGATCCTTATTATGAGGGCCCTGGCGGTGACTGGAGCCTCGATCGAGCTAATAAAGAACTGGAACATGATTCTGTTTACAAAATTGATATGAGTGGGGACAGCCCCAAGGTATCTAGGGTAACTTTTGATACGACACGACCAAACGGTCTGTTGTTTTCGCTAGATTACAAAATTTTATATGTTGCGCAAAGTGGCCGTCTTCCTGAGGAAAAGCGAGAGCTTCGTGCCTATCCTGTTAACGACGACGGAACGCTAGGTGAATCCACCGTACTCCATGATTTTGGAGAACACCGTGGGGTTGATGGAATGGTCTTAGACACAGAAGGTAACATCGTAGCCTGCGCTGGGTTCGAAGAAAGTGGACCTGGACCAGCTATATATGTTTTCTCGCCGTCAGGTGAAGTTTTGGAAAGGCATCCTACTTTGCTGGATAGACCTACAAACTGCACCTTTGGTGGTGAAGACCTGTCAACTCTTTTTGTCACCAATGGAGACGGGGTCCTTATGAGAGCTTTCACGGATAGACAGGGTAGGTTGAACTATCCGAGTGCTTAATTCTGATGTGATAGTGGTAGGTGGCGGAATAGTGGGTTGTTCCGCCGCAATGTTTTTAGCTGATGCGGGAATGGATGTAAATCTTTTAGATCGCGGTGAAATAT
>Ga0209034_10000131_pt1 | contig 37324 bp, 36 predicted proteins | sample MarorgKNORR_S2LV_2_FD_188219 | JGI IMG/M metagenome (GOLD analysis project Ga0209034, IMG submission 188219) | Marine microbial communities from the Southern Atlantic Ocean, analyzing organic carbon cycling - 250m_A/KNORR_S2/LV (SPAdes) (version 2) | ecosystem: Environmental > Aquatic > Marine... | reverse complement strand
TCCAATGCGTCGAGAAGTGTGCCGCCCGATCCGCCGCACGTCTCATCTATGGAAATCCAAGGAAACCCCGTTTCGGCAAATGCGGACCAGATTTCGGGCGCGGTGCCAACTGCTTCAGCGGTCTGTACCGCTTCGTGGTCGCAGACTTGAGTGAAAAGACGATCGGCAGTTTCAGTGACTAATGGGTCAACCTCAGCCAACTCGGTCATGCCGGGAGTCCCTTCAGCCCTTTGGAAGCAACCGATCGAAGAATCTCAATAGTGCCGCCTCTGATTGTGTTGCCCGGAAATGTGACGACGCATTGTGCCAGCAGCCGTTCGAATAATGAGTCTGAGTCGGGTGAATATTCAAGATCGATGAGGTGGACAAGCTTTTCCACTACTTCTTGCTCATAGCGAGTGCCCATCTCCTTCACTAGTGAGGATTCGATGGAGGGTGCTTCACCGGTGTCGATGAGTCGAGCTACAGAGAGTGAAAGGTTTCGTATACCCCACCAGCGAGCGACCAGTTCGCCGAAGAGGTCTGAGATCGTCTGTTCGAGGTCAGTTCCTTTTGCTTCCCTGAGCAGTTGTTCCACCGTTGAGAATGGAGACAGCCAACGGTCGGGGCCGCCGCGTTCATAAGCCATCTCCGTGGTGTTTTGGTGCCATCCCATTCCGACATCGCCTACAACATTGATGTCGGGCACGAACACTTCGTTGAAAGTGACTTCGTTGAAGTGGTGGGAACCATCAAGAAATGGGATGGGGCTAATTTCCAGGCCGGGCGATTTGAGGTCTATCAGTATTTGGGACAACCCTGCGTGTTTGTTCCCATCTTCCATAGGAGAGGTCCGCAGCAGGCAAACAAACCAGTCATTTTCGTGCGCTCCTGAGGTCCATATTTTTGTACCGTTGACAATCCACCCATCAGTGGTGCGCTCCGCCTTGGTACTCACCGAAGCAAGATCAGATCCGCTGTCGGGCTCGCTCATTCCAATAGAGAATCCAAGTTCTCCTCTGCAAATTTCAGGCAGAAATCTTTCACGCTGTTCCTCTGTACCGAATTTCAGAATGACATTCCCGGTCTGTCGATCGGCAACCCAGTGATGTCCGACTGGGGCGCCCCAACGAAGCATCTCTTCCACGACGATGAACCTGTCAACTGCTGTCCTATCTGACCCACCCCATTCTTTGGGGAGCGCCATACCTACCCAGCCGCGCTCAGCCATTTTGAGCGAGAACGCTTTATCTTTCCTCGCTGCCATACCGAGACAAGGTTCGTGAGATCCCGACGGCAACTCTTCTTGCAGAAACTCTCGCACTTGTTGCTGAAGTTCAAGCTCTTTGTTTGTGAGTTCGGTTGGAGTGAAACGCATGTGATTTGTTTTCTGTTACGCAAGTAAAGAAATTGGCTTGGATGAAAGGGTCAAGTTCCTATTGTGGTCTGAAACAGCGTTGCCCCCCAACACGACGCAGCGACCGGTAATTGATGGTATTCGACGCGACGACGCCATGGTGAGGCAGGATCAAAGGGTGAACCAGACCCCAGCTCCCTTCGAGGGACATAGCGACATTGTCCGAAAAGAGTGGATTGACTTCAACGGTCACTTCAACGCCGGGTACTACCTCGTTTGTTTCGATGACGCCATTGAATCTTGGATGGATTTCATCGGCGTAGGTCGAGCACATCGAGATCGCCATTTCGTCACCACCTTCTCTGCGCAGAATCACGTCACGTATCTTCGCGAAGTGCGCGAAGGAGCAAATTTGAGCGTCGCGACGCAACTACTGGGATTCGACCGCAAACGCATTCATGCCTTGCAGGTGATGTGGAACACCGATGAAAACTTCGTGGCCGCAACATGCGAGGTCATGTCACTGCACGTATCAGAGCAAACACGCCGCGTCTCTGAGATGCACGATGACGTCTATGAGCGGTTGTCTCAAGTATGGAACAGTCACAAAAAGCTGGAGGTTCCCCACCAAGTTGGTCAGGTGATGTCTGTTCCGGGATGGCCTGCTTCTGTGGACTGACGCGGGCAGAATAGAGCTATGAGTCAACGGCTAGAAGGCAAAACGGCGGTTATCACAGGCGGCGGACGGGGGATAGGAAGAGCAATAGCACTGGCTTACGTTCAAGCGGGAGCAACGTGCATAGTGGCCAGCAGACAATTAGAAGATCTCGAAGCAACAGCGAGGCTCGCACCGCATGGTGCTGTCGAAGCAATCGTTTGTGACGTTGCCAGTGACACATCGGTAGCGGCCATGGCTGAATTGGTACTGGGCAAATTCGGTGGCGTCGACATTGTCGTGAATAACGCAGGCGTCCACGCCGCCGGCAGCTTTTTAGAGATAGACGCGGCAACGTATTCCCGTCTCTACGAAGTCAACGTCGTGGGAATAGTGCGCGTCAGCCAAGCCTTCCTCGGAGGAATGATTGAGAGAGGCCGAGGGAGCATCGTCAATATCGCCTCTACAGCGGGACTGTTTGAATCCCCGGGACAGGCTCCGTACAACGCTTCAAAACATGGAGCTGTAGGGCTTACCCGTTGTATGGCATTGGAGTTGGCCTCAACAGGGGTGACTTGCAATGCCATATGCCCTGGTTTTGTCGACACACCAATGCTCGAAGGATTCGCAGATCTCGTCGGAGCGGAAGCTGACGAACTGCGAAAGCGCCTAGCCCAGCGAACCCCCATGGGTCGAATCCTTGACCCAAGCGAAATTGCCAACCTAGCCGTCTACCTTGGAGGCGATGAATCATCTGGAATGACGGGTCAAACCATGGCGATTAGCAATGGGATGCGGATGTCATAAGCAACGACGCACTACGAGATTCCGAACACGCATTCCCCGATTACGTTTCAGATCTCGAGCCGCGATCATTTATTGTGATTCGGACGACCTTGGCGAAGTCGCTGAACGGCACCCAGAGGTGCAAAACAGGGACAGAGATCAGGCTTTCGAAGCTTCAGCGATTCACGCCAACAAGTGCTGACACAGGCGCAGAGCGCGACCGAAGCGGTCTTGGTGAGGAGTCGGCACAGTCCTTGCGTAATGCAAAGTTCGAGATCGAAGACCTGCAACCGATAAGTCCAGGCTAGTTTCCGAACATGGAGATTTTCGGGGTAGTAAACGCTTCCCCTGATTCTTTAGCCGGTTTCTCAATCGTCTCCGACCAACACCAAGGCGAACAGTACGGGGCTCAACTAGTCGCGGAAGGCGCCGACCATTTAGACATCGGCGCCCAAGCGTCACATGGAGACGCAGCGTTCGTCAGCGCGGACGAAGAATGGCAGATTGTCAAAAACCCCTTACAAGGCCTCCTTTCACTGGGTGTAGACGTAGCGATTGACACATGGCAGGTTGAAACCGCACGACGAGCGTTAGATGCCGGTTGCCGTGTGCTTAACGCCGCAGATGCATTACAAACCAACGAAATGATTGAATTGGCGGCAGAGCGCGAGATTCAGATCGTTTTACCATTCATGCTCGGCCCGGATCCTCGTCACCTCAAACACGTGACAGGCGACCCTGTGCAGGTCATGGTTGACTGGTTCGACCTTCAGCTAGAACGAGCTGCACGCTGGGGAATCCGCGAACGACTAATGCTTGACCCAGGGACAGGTTTTGCCCCCGCCCATTGGGATTGGGAAGACCGCTTTCAGTATCAAAAAGCCATATACCAAGGTCTGTATCGACTGCGACCGTTTGAATTGCCAATTTATGTGCCAATAGCGTGGAAACAGACACCAGACAGACTGGAGCTGATCGACTTGGTGTTGGCTCAAGAGGTCGAATATGTGAGGGCCCATATTCCGGCGCAGGTCCGTCAACGCCACAATGCGATTCGCGAAGGAACACCGCTACCAACCTCGGAGCTGTGGCCTGACTATGAATAGAGGTGTTAGCTCGGCAACGCTTCTAGACGTGCCCGCACGTGTTTGTGGTGGGGGGTTAACGCGAACCAATCTCGATCTTCGATGTCTGTCAATTCGTTTACTGCTACGCCATGAATTTTGTGCTCACCGGTTTCGTCGGGGTATTCCATTCCGAAACCGTGGGGGAGACTTACCTGACCTTCCATCATGGTCTCAGTGATGTCGACCGGGGCCTCAGCCTCGCCACGTTTGGTGACAATTCGGACTCTCTGCCCCTCGCCGACCCCAATTCGATCGGCGTCTGAGGGATGAATCCGCAGAGCTCCGTCCTTGTCTTTCTTGCGCCAGGAGGGGTCCCTGATGATGTCGTTGACCGTAGATGATCGATGCTCGCCAGCTGTTAGAACAAATGGGTAAGCGTCGGAGGGTGAAGCTGGTTCTTCGTCAGCAAGGCCGCGTAACTCGTCGACCAGTTCAGGGATGTAGAGATGAATTTTTCCGTCCGGAGTTTTAATGCGGTCAAAACTCGATGAGTAATCGCTTGTGCTGAAGACCATTCCCGATTTGGCTTCCAGCAAGGAGTCGAACAGGTTGTTCGCAAGCTCCAGTCCATCTCCCTTTAGACCCGCAGCGCGCAACGAATCCGGGAATCGCAGAGATGCCTGCATCGCAGAAGCAAACATCACGGCAGCTGGACCCATCTTGCCGAGACTTTGCCCGAGGCTTCGATACAACGCGGTCGGAAGTTTTGCACCCAAGTCAGGATTGTCTGATGACAGACGCGTAAAGGTTTCGATGAACTGGTCACGTCCTTCTTCTGCAGCTTCGGCGAGTTCATCGACCCCTTCAGGAGCGCCTCCCATCGCTTCAACCAACCGCGAATGTATTTCCGCTTCGGGCAGAGTGTCTCCCAACGGTTCGAAAATAGGTTGACGAACATGGAAATAATTTGAAGGCATCTCGCCTGCGAAGAAGGTCGCCTCCGGCTTCTCGTACTGAGAACACGCCGGTAGGACATAGTGCGCTTGACGCGCTGTTTCTGTCATCGCCACGTCGATCACCACTAGGCAGTCAAGTTTTTGAAATGCTTCACGAAATCGCTTGGAATCAGGCAACGAATGTAAGGGGTTTGCAGACTCGACAATTAATCCTCGAAAACGGTCGGGATGGTCTGTGTCTATGGCATCAGGAATCGCGGCACATGCCACCATTCCGCATAACAGTGGAGTACCCGTTACGGGTTCTGTAGCCCCATCAGGACTGTGTCCGCAAATTGGTGCGAGGCGCACCGGGATATTCATTCCACCCTCGATACCAAAATTTCCGGTCAACAAAAACAAGAGCCGTTGCAACCAACTATTCAGCGTCGAGTGCGGGGCCATTTCGATGCCAAGGTCCTCTTCGGTGGCCATCGATTGAGCGTTGGCCATCGTTCGCGTCGCTGACCGAAGGTCCTCTTCGCTGACGCCACATTTCCGCGCGTAATCCGCAATGTCGATGTCCGCGAGCAAAGCATGAAGGTCGTCCCAACCAACGCACTGTTGGTCGAGAAATCGGTCGTCGGTCAGGTCTTCTTCAACCATGATCGCTAGAACAGCAGCGAGAGCCCAAGCGTCAGTACCTGGCTTCACCCTGAGATGATGATCTGACATGTTCGCCGTTTCAGAAATTCGAGGATCGAACACCACGATCTTTCGGTCCGCATCGTTTTTGATCGCGTTTAGAACATTTCGCGTCTCTGGGAATCCATGACTTTGCCAGGGGTTCTTGCCTATAAAGACAGCGCAATCAGTGTGATGAAAATCAGGGGTAGCTCCGACATCTTGTCGCCCAAAAAACTTTCCCTGTACCCAGTACATTCCAGTTTTTTCCTGAGCTAAAGCGTTGCTTCTGTATTGGATACCCAAGGTTTGTATAACGCTGCGAGCGTAGGCGCCAGGGAAGTGGTTGCCTTGGCCGCCGCCCCCGTAATACAAGACCTTGTCGCCTCCGTAGGTGTCTCGGATTCCAACAAGCTGATCAGCGACCTCCTTGATGGCTTGGTCCCAGCTGATTTCGATGAACGTTCCGTCTTCCATCCGCTTCAAGGGTGACGTAAGCCGATCGCGCCCATTTTGATAGTGGTTGACGCGTAAACCTTTCTCGCAGGTATAGCCCTTGCTCGAGGGGTGTTCTTTATCGCCTCGGACCCGAACGATTTCTCGACCATCAATCCGCACTTCGATCCCGCAGTTGGCAGAACAAAGGACACAAGCCGTTTTGTGCCATACCTTCGTAGGGTCGTTTTCGGCGCTGAGTTCTTCCGCTGTTTGCGGGCTGTCAGTGTCGTGCATCTAATCCAGTCCCTCCGACACAACCATGCTAGAGCGATCGCAGGTCGTGGTCGATTCCATCGGTTGTAAGACGCGCTCGGTTCGAACATGAGTAACGTGCCTCCATGAGTGCAAACAGACGGCGATATGTGAAAGCGCTGTATGGCTTCGATGCGGTGGTGCAGCGCGTCGAAGAGTCATGCTGGGGCTCGGAGTCACCATGTGAGGGCTGGTCAGCGCTTGATGTACTAGCTCACAACGTTGGGATGTGCGAGATGATCGCCGGAATAGCCAGAGGTATTCCCGCGGACACAGCACAACATCCCACCCTTGGGAACCCCAAAAAAGATTGGATTGATGCCCGCGACGATGTACTCGAGGCTCTCGACCAGCCAGGAGCGCTCGAAATTGAAGTCGGAACGCCTTGGGGTCATCTGGCCGTCGATCGCTTCGTGGGTATCGTCGCTGTGGATCCGCTACTGCATACTTTCGATTTAGCAAAATCTTCTGGTCAAGCGGTCGTTCTCGATGAAGAACTCGCCAAAGCCGCATATAACCAGCTTGAAAAGGCCGGGGACATGATTCGCGGTGAACGTTTCGGGCCAGCAGTTCCCGTTGCCCCCGATGCTTCCATAACAGATAAATTGATCGCTATCGCGGGTCGGAATCCGTGACTGGGGGAGGACCGGTATGCGCGTTCGGGTCGATACCGAAAAGTGCCAAGGACATAATCGCTGTTTTTCTTTAGCCGCCGAACTATTCGACGTCGATGACTATGGCTATGCCACAGAAATAGGTGATGGAGAGGTTGCGAGTGAGCTAGAGGACAAGGCGCGATTAGCAGTGGCCAATTGTCCGGAATTTGCAATTTCCATCGAAGAGTGACACTTGGTTTTTGAAGGCCTCGGGGTACTCCCAAAATTTGCTGCGAGCACTTAACCTCGGAGCTTGCTAATTGTTTGACCGGCGCCCCATTGGTTCGCTTCCAGCGCCAACAGGATGCCGACGAGGTTGTCGTCTCGGATCCTTTCAAGTTCACGAACCGTATAGTCGCCCGATTGAGCGTCAGATTGTTCGGTAATGCGCTCTATCAACGCCTCAGTCAACTCGGGGGTGTCAGTGAGCTTGGACCATGGCCACGAAAGAGTAGGACCGAACTGGCTTATGAAATGAGCCATGCCCCCCTCGCCTCCGGCTATTCGATAGTTCTCAAACAACCCCATTTGAGCCCAGCGCAAACCGAAACCGAAACGGATTACGTCATCAATCTCTTTAGTAGTGGCAACACCGTCATTCACCAACCACAGGGCTTCCCGCCAAACAGCCTCAAGAAGACGATCAGCGATGAAAGCGTCAACTTCGACGCGAACGTGGAGAGGGCGCATTCCCGCCGATTCATACAACGTCATCGCCCGAGAAATTGTCTCAGCGGAAGTCAACTTCCCTCCCACCACCTCGACCATGGGTAGTAGATACACAGGATTGAAGGGATGCCCCACCACGAGCCGCTCGGGGGACTTCATGGCTTCTTGCAAGACACTCGGCTTCAACCCGGAAGTGGAAGAAGCGATCAAGGTCGTTGCGTCAACGGACCGTTCGATTTCTGTCAATAGTTGGGTCTTTAACTCAAGTATCTCTGGAACGCTTTCTTGCACAACATCTGCATCTACGACGGCCGCATCAATCGATTCGAAAAAACTCAGTCGTCCCTCACCTTTCGGCGTCTTACCCATCCGGGCCCAGGCATGCCGGGCGTTGTCAAGCGCTTGAGAAACGATTCTCGGAGCATCACTTGATGGGTCAGTCACAGCAACATCGGTTCCGCGAAGGAGCCAACGCGCGGCCCAAGCGGCGCCAATAACTCCAGCCCCGACGAGAGCGATGCGTTTAGGTGGCGCGGGTAGGTCGTTCATGGATGGTGCGCAACGAGTTCAAGCATCTCGCGAACCCTGGCCGGCCCAATCACCTCAAAATTCAAAGACTCGAGAATCTTTTTGGCCCGCGCAGTGAGTGTTTCATTGGTGGCGAGCTGCCCGCGATCTAGATACAGGTTGTCTTCAAGGCCCACCCGCGCGTTTCCCCCCGCTACGGCGGCTAGAGCGACATAGGGTAACTGCTCCCTGCCGAGTGAAAACGCCGAAAAAGTCCATTCCTCGGGAACGTTGTTCACCATTGCCATAAATGTGTTCAGGTCATTAGGGGCTCCCCATTTGACACCCATGCATAACTGAACCATGACGGGTGAATCGATCAGACCTTCGGCGACGAGCGACTTGGCCTCCCACAATTGGCCCGTATCGAAAATTTCGATCTCAGGTCGAACTCCGAGTTGTTGTATTTGCCGGGCCATCTCTGCGAGCGTGTCATGCGTATTGGTAGCGACGTAGTTCCCTTCTCCAAAGTTCATGGTCCCGCAGTCGAGAGTGCAGATTTCCGGTTGTAGAAGCCGAACGTGATCAAGCCGTTCAGTTGCGCCGACCAGGTCCGTTTGCCGAGAATCGAGTGGCAGCGGCTCCTCAACCGAACCAATAACTAGATCGCCGCCCATGCCCGCGGTCAGATTGAGCACAACATCGGTCGAGGACGCTCTCACCCGTTCTACGACTTCTTGGTAGTACTCAACCTGACGGTCTGGGTCCCCTGTAATCGGGTCTCGGACATGAATATGGGCGATAGCCGCGCCCGCTTGGGCCGCAGCGATCACATCCGCAGCGATTGCCTCGGGGGTGAACGGAACTTTGTCAGATTTCCCGACTGTGTCTCCCGCGCCGGTGACCGCGCAGGTGATGAAGACTTCAGGCATCTTCGCCCTCCTTGGAGTGAACGAATCCTAGAGATTGTTGTCCAGGGTTGAGGGCTCGACGTAGAACTCGCATTCTCGAATAGACCTCATCAGCGTCGAGATATGTGCCGCGAAGTTCACGCGTGCCTTCCTGGCTATCGAAGGACTCCCGTCCGTGCAGGACGCGACGGTTGTCAAAAGCGATCAAGTCTCCCGGGGTCAAGTCATAACGGATTTGAAAGTCGTCACTGTTAGCGAGTTGACCGAGGCGGCGCATGGAGTTGTACGCGTCGTCAATTTCGTTGTGGTCCATGGCCGGAAAGCCTCGCACCGGATGGAACGCTCGAAATGTCCAGGGAATTCGACCGTCTCCCGTATCGATGATGGGAGCGGTCCATCGGTGATCGTGGTTACTGTCGCGGTTGAAAAACGTCCACTTCAGAGTGATCAACCGCCGAAATACATCGGGTTCATGATCCTGTAGGTAGTTGATCACCGCAAGGCCATCGGTCATCGTCGACTGCCCCCCACCAACATCATTTTTGAGGCAATGCAAAAGTTGGAACCCAGGCGGAACTTCCCGCGTCGGCAGGTCGCTGTGAGCCGGGAGTCTTGAGTTCGTGTTGGCGGTTGAATTCGGATCAAAATCGACGCTCACGTGCCAGGTAGGACCAAAATTTGAATCGCGCAACGCTCCGATACGACTACCAACAAGCTCTACCGTTTCGGTTTGGAGGGGTAGGCAAGTCAATCTGGTAAGCCCAATTTCTAAAAGGTCATGAAGCCAAGCGGCCAACGCATCATCGTTCTCGAGAATCGACAAACCATCGTGAGTCGGAGGTTCTCGAAGATCGGTAGCGTTCCAAGGTTTAGGTTCGGGCAACAACGCGAATGGGTGATGTAAGCCGTCGGCAACATGTCGCAACCAGCCCGGGTGAAAACTCGCCCCCCGGTTCTCAGGAATGAATTCAACAACTAAGGCGCCGGCATCAATAGATGCCGCACCGATAGTTGTGGACATGTCCAAGTCGGTGACATCGAGGTCGTTCTCTTTGGAGCGAGGATCGATGCCGTCAGGGCCGGGAGCGTTTTCTCTGAGCCACAGAGGATGACATTCGAGCTGCTGACCATCGGACCAAGCGACAATGACTCCCCCCAGGGCGGTTTTCCTTACCGCCTCCAGTGCAAACCACGGGTAACTGTAATAATCGGGAGTCGGTAGGTCGTTCATCTCACAGCCACTTTTGCCGTTGAGTCACGAGGAGTCGGGCGGTCTGAGTGCATTGGGTCAAACACGCTGCTTTCGAGGCGCTGATAGTGCTTCTGATAACGAAACCGTAGTCAATAGCTACAGGAGTCTTGATCAACGTTCCTGAGTGACGTGAAGCGTTCGATCTCCTAGCTTTGCAGCGATGCCTAAACGTGACGTCTACACCCATGGTCACCAGCCAGCCGTCGTCGATCAACATGCTCGGCGGACCGCTGAACGATGCGCGGCCTTCGTCCGTGGAATTATTTCGCCAGATTTTCAAATACTGGATGTTGGATGCGGCCCGGCGTCGATCACGGTGGGACTCGGTAAATGGGTTCCAGAAGGAACCGTAACTGGGATTGACATCGGCGGCGACATCGTGGAAGTGGCGAGAAGCGCGGTCGAAGCATCAGGTTTAAGCAACGTGACTGTGGAGCACGCATCGGTATACGAATTGCCCTACAAAGACGACTCCTTTGACATCGTGTATGCGCATCAGGTGATGCAACACTTGACTGACCCAGTTTCGGCCCTCAAGGAAATGGCCCGGGTGGCGCGTGTCGGGGGTTACGTAGCGGTGCGGGATGCCGACTATTACACGATGTCTTGCAGCCCGGAATCCGAAATGATCGACGAATGGCGTCGCATCTATTGTCTCGTTGCCCGTCGTAATGGAGCTGAACCGGACGCCGGCCGACATTTACTGGGCTGGTGTCATCAGGCAGGTCTTCAGGATGTGCACATCTCAGCTTCTGCTTGGTCCTATTGGACTGAAGAAGATCGAGAGAATTGGGGATTCTCGTGGGCGGAAAGGTGCCTTACCACCAGCTTCGCCGAGCAGGCTTTGGAGTATGGCTACGCGACAAGGGCAGAACTAGAAGAGATCGCGAAAGGTTGGCGCGCGTGGGCAAAGAATCCCAGCGGGTATTTTCACTTCATCAATGGTGAAGCGCTCGCGCACGTCGAGTAAACAAGTCCTGACGCCATTGGCCAACGGGGGGATCATGGGCACGTTGATGCCAGATAATTTTCCAGCGCTTGTCGACCGAGCGGCCGTCGAGTTCGCGGGGACAGAAGCAATATCTGACGGTGACTTCAGTTGCGACTACGCAGAGATGGGGCGACGTATCAGTGAGTGCGCCGCGGCGCTCGTTGCATCAGGCATAGAACCGGGTGATGCAGTAGGGGTATGGGCGCCCAACGCATGGGAATGGGTTGTCGCTGGAATGTCAGTTTTCGAGGCCGGCGCCGTTTTGGTGCCAGTTAACACCAGGTTCAAGGGGCGCGAGGCTGCTTACATCTTGGAGAAAGCGAAAGTGAAGCTGCTGTTCACGGTGGTGGGCTTTTTGGGTAACGACTACGTCAGTGATTTGCAAGACTCGGGCGCAGTAGTGGACGGCTTAAACGAGATCGTTGTCCTACGAGGAGACACACCACCCGGCACTGTGTCATTTGACGATTTCTTGAGGCGCAGCACCGGCGACGAAACTGAAGAACTAGCTCGTCGGCGCCTCCAAATAGCGGGTTCGGATCTGGGTTTGGTGATGTTTACGTCGGGCACGACCGGGTTACCAAAGGGAGTGATGGTCGAACATGGGCCGATCATTCGCAGTTTCGGTCACACTGCCCGAGAACTCGGCATGAGAACTGGTGACCGGATGCTTGTGATTAATCCGTTTTTTCATGCTTTCGGGTTCAACGGAGCGATAGTGCCCTGCTTCATGCACGGAGCGACGATCCTTCCACACCCAATATTCGATGTCCCCCGCGTATTGCAACGTATTCAAGACGAACGTGTAACGGTCTTCCCGGGTCCCCCTGCCTTGTTCCAAGGTTTACTCAACCATCCCGATATGGACGAATACGACACTTCCAGTCTCCGCTCCGCCATGACCGGAGCTGCAAGCATCCCAGTAGAAACTGTCGTCGCCATGAGACAACGACTTGGCTTCGAGACGGTGATTACCGCCTACGGCATGACTGAGACTCATGGATTGGTTACGGCCTGCGATGCAGACGACCCGCCAGACGTTGTCGCCAGCACGAGCGGCAAGGCACTACCTGGCATGGAAATGAAATTGGTGGATGACGCGGGAAAAGAGGTTCCTTTAGGGAAGCCGGGCGAACTATTAGTCAGGGGGTATGGAGTTATGCGCGGCTATTTAGATGACCCTGAACAGACTGCCGAAACCATCGACGAGGATGGATGGATGAAGACCGGCGATATCTGCGTAATGAACGAAGACGGTTATATCGATATCACCGACCGAAAAAAAGACATGTTTATCAACGGTGGCTTCAACGCATACCCGGCTGAGATCGAGCGAACAATGCTTGAACACCCCCAAATTGGTCAGGTAGCCGTCATCGGAATACCCGACGAACGATTAGGAGAAGTCGGAGCCGCCTTTGTCGTTCCGAGCCCGCTAGGTGCGCCCGACGCAGCAGACGTAATTGAATGGTGCCGCGAACAAATGGCGAATTACAAAGTGCCTCGACAATGCTGGATCGTCGACGAACTACCGCTCAATCCCTCGAACAAAGTTCTCAAGACGGAACTCAGAGACCGAGCGGCAGAAATGATGGGCTAACTATTTTGGTTGCGAAGAAGGCGGAAATCGCCTTGTTTGTGACTAATCGAGAAAGTCGGGGTTTTCGGCGACAATTTTGTCGTAAATCGGTTGATAGCTGAACCAGCCTGCGAGGTCGCTTCCGGTCTGAAGAGCCGTCGTCTGGGCCACATCGTGTCGTATCGAAATTGGAGCTCCCGCCGCCTCAGCCATCAACTGGCTTTGACAAGTGCGTTCCATCGTGATGAACCACCAAGCGGCTTCATCAACAGTGCGTCCCACCGTTAACAGGCCGTGATTTTGGAGAATCACAGCTTTCTTGTCTCCCAACGCGTCACCGATTCGATCACCTTCGTCGGTGTCTAGGACTACCCCAGTGAAGTCGTCGAACAAAGCGTGGTCTTCGTAGAAAGCGCAAGCATCTTGGGTGAGAGGATCGAGTAAGCGCCCAAGGCTTGACCACGTCTTACCGTACAAAGAGTGTGTGTGAGCTGCAGCAATGACGTCAGGACGTGCCTTATGAACACGACTGTGAATGGCGAACGCGGCCTGATTAAGCGGAAAACGTCCCTCGACGATGTTGCCATCGTGATCTACCAACAAAAGGTCGGAGGTTTTGATCTGGCCGAAGGCGACACCGAAGGGGTTAACCCAGAAATGGTCAGTAAGTTCTGGGTCTCGCGCCGTTACGTGACCCGCTACGCCCTCCTCGAATCCGAACTTCGAAAACACGCGAAAAACTGAGGCGAGACGCTGTTTGCGGTGTTCGCGCTCCTGCTCAATCGAATCAAACACAGGCGCGCTCGGAATCATGTCGTCAATTGTTGCGATGGGATCAGCGGTATCGGTCATGCAACTCAGTTTAGAACCCGCTTGCTTAGCTTGCTTTCGCTCTGGGTACTTGGAGACAGGGTTGACTATCGTGACCAGTGAAGAAACGAACTGGCGATGGGGGAGTCGGTGACCGAAGTCGGTGCCTACGCGGGGATTCGAGTGATGGAACTCGTGGAAGGAATAGCCGGTCCCTACGCCACCAGATTCTTTGCCGATCAGGGTGCGGATGTAATCAAGGTTGAACCATCGCAAGGTGACTACTACCGCGGTGACCCCGGATTCCAGGCCATCAACCGCAACAAGCGATCCGTGGTGTTGGCTGATGACCGTGACCTAATTAGCACAGCTGATGTCGTAGCCGTGAAAGGTCCCCAAGACGCGGAGCGAGCTCGTCGTTTGGCGCCCGGATCTGTGATCGTTTCATTCCCGACCTGGGGCTCTCAGGGTCCGATGGTTGACCAGCCGGGGTCCCCCGCTCAAGTTGCAGCTATGACAGGGATCGCCTGGAACCAGGTGAGCTGGACCGAAGGTCCCGTCCACGTGGTTCTGCCACTCGCTTCATATGGAGCCGGAATGCTCGGAGCTTTAGCGATAGCAGCAGGCCTGTACGCGCGCGAGGCTCACGGTTCTGCACCCACCTACGAAGTCTCAGAAGTGGCCGGATCTGGTGCGATGCAAATCGGTGATTTTTGGTCTCCCGATACGACCCCCGAAAGAGACGGAGCGAGTCCTCTGGGACCAGCGGGACGAGCTCCCGCGTATCGTCCGTTTCGCGCAGCAGATGACCTCTGGTTCTTCGTTGCCTGTGGCACTCGTCGCTTCTACGAGTCGATGTTGAACGCGGTGGGTCGGATCGACCTTTTGGAAGACCCCATTCTCAGCAACCCCCCCTGGGGTCTCATCGAACCCGACCCCCTAGCTCACATCACCCCAATTCTTGAGAACGTTTTCGCGAATAACAGTCGAGCTGAATGGATAGAGATTCTGCGAGCTCATGATGTGCCATGTCAGCCCATTCAGACAAGGGAGGAATTCTTAAGGTCTGATTTGGCAACGTCTAACGAACTCATGACGACGATTCATCATCCCGAACTCGGCCACGTAGCGATGCCGACGCAACCGTTGATCTTAGAAGCGTGCCCGGCCGAAGCTATTCACGCAGCGCCGGAGTTGGGTGAACACACTCGTGAAGTCCTGGCTGAATCACACACACCGGCCAAAGGATCGGGTCAAGGTGGGCCCCCGTTGGCAGGGACTCGTGCAATTGATCTGGCCTCGTTCATCGCAGGCCCAGTGATTACCAGGCACTTGGCCATGTTGGGGTCAGACGTCATAAAGATAGAACCGATTGACGGCGATCCATTTCGCACTTTCAGCCCAATGTTCAATGGCTGGAATCAGGGCAAACGAGCAGTCACCCTTGACCTGAAGAGCCAAGCGGACAAAGCGTTTCTCTATCGCATGATTTCAGAATCCGACGTGGTTGTGGAGAACTTTCGGCCAGGCGTTGCTGAACGATTGGGTTGTTCAAGTTCCGAACTTCGACAAATTCGCTCAGATCTCGTGCTCGTGAAAAGCCCGGGTTATGGATCCGACCAATCGCGAGCCAGCCAACCGGCCTTCGACCCACTACTGCAGGCTCTGGGGGGAATGATGGCGGCACAAGGAGGAGCCGAAGAGCCCGTATTCTTAACGGTCCCAGTTCACGACGCTGCGACGCCAATCATTGCCGCGTTCGGCGTCGTTACTGGGCTCTACCACAGGTTGAAAACGGGACGAGCCCAAACAGTCCACACTTCCCTAGTGCAGACCACCACAGCAGCCCAATTGGCAGAATTCGTAGATTACGAGAATCGACCCGAAGTTGCTCAAGGTGGATTTGACCACAAAGGGCCTGACGGAGACCACTGTTTTGTGGAACGAGATGGGTCATGGATCTGGTCCGAACCGCTCGGCCAGGTAGATGTTGAAACTAAAGGTTTCGTTGGCAGCGAGGTCGCCTTAGCAAACGGTCTTGTTTGTGAACACCTCGACTCCCCAGGCTGGGGAGCGCTCAACCAAGTAGGGCAACTCATTAAAGGCGCCGGCCCGCATCCAACGCGTGCTCCTAATTTCAACGAACACGAAGTCGAATTGCGTTCGGAATTCGGTTAGTAAGTTCTGACGCGCAGGACCTCACTCCACATACGTCACTTTTGGAGTCGGGGCATTTTCCAGGTCGACCCACCCCGAAAGCACACCCGAGGTATATCCGCCGTCCACGACGAGATGGTGACCGTTGACCCAACGAGATTGACCGATAGCGAGCCATTCAATTGTCTCTGCAATCTCGTCGGGGGTCGCAGCGCGCCCCGAATGACTGAGAACCCAATCAATTCGCTCATCTCCAATTTGCTCGCGAAAGGCGGGCAACAATGGGGTCTCGACAGGCCCCGGACTCACTACGTTGCAGCGGATCCCAGTTCCCAATAGTTCCCCCGCATGGAGCATGCTCCACACGATGACTGCTTCTTTAGAAAAGGAGTATGGATCAACCCCAACAGATCTACTGCGGTCACGCCACCAGTCTCGAATTTGGTCGTCATCGAGTTCCCAAAGGGATCTATGAATATCTAGACGCTGCTGCCACGCGTTTCCCGAAATCGAACCAACATTTACGATGCTGGTGCCGGCAGAAAAGCGAACCGCTACAGCGCGACTGAGAGTACGCACAGCGAGGAGGTTGACTTCGAGAACGGTTGAAGCTGTTTGGGTACCGGAAACTCCAGCGACGTTGACGAGAGAAGCGAAGTTCGCGGCATCAAACTGGCGGTCTAAATCTTGAACCAGCTTTTGAATCGCAGCTGCATCACTGAGATCACAAACGAAATGTGTCGCGACATCAACATCTCCGGGAGCATCATCTCGATCGACACTGATTACCCGCGCCCCTGCCCTGACCAAGCGACTACACACAGCGTGTCCTATGCCGGACGAAGATCCCGTGACAATCGTCAGGCGATCGCTGTTTCCTAGAGATGACATTGCGTTGAAGCTACTCGGGAACAAGTAATTGCTGAGCCACTCCAATGATTAACCAGTCTGAACGCCGTCGAACCTCGGAGTAAAAAGAACCTCCCAAACTGTTTAGTTGGGCATCTCGCGTCCTCGGGCGTACCATCTCTATGTTGTTGATAAGGATGCCGCCATGGTCGACCCCGACTATCTAAAATTTGACACGCTGTCGCTTCACGCTGGACAAGAACCGGATCCGACTACTGGTTCTCGTGCGGTACCGATTTACCAGACGACTTCATACAGCTTTGTGGACACCGAGCAGGCCGCAGGATTGTTCAATCTTGAACAACCGGGGCATATCTACAGTCGCATCTCCAACCCGACAGTCGCAGTGCTCGAAGAGCGAATAGCTGCCCTAGAGGGAGGGGTTGGCGCGGTCTGCACCGCTAGCGGCATGGCTGCATTCCATCTGGCAGCAGCGACGATTATGAGCGCAGGTAACCACGTGGTGGCTAGCCGCAATATTTACGGCGGTACCCACAACATGTTGAACCTCACAATGCCCAGATTTGGAATCACTACAACTTTCGTCGACCCGCGAGATCCCAAGGCATGGCGTTCGGCGATCACTCCGGAGACCCGCGTCCTATTTGCCGAAACCCTAGGCAACCCAGGAATAGAAGTGCTCGATGTGCCCTTAATCGCTGAGATCGCGCACGAACATGGCCTCCCATTAATGGTTGATGCGACCTTCACAACTCCCTATTTGATGAAACCCATCGATCTTGGCGCCGACATCGTGATGCACTCAGTTACGAAATTTTTGGGTGGCCATGGCATCGCATTAGGCGGGGTGATCGTTGACGGTGGCAGATTTGACTGGGCCGCGAACGACAAATTCCCAACGCTTTCCCAACCCTACGACGGGTATCACGGCATCAGCTTTACCGATGAATACGGTCATCAGGCCCTGTCAATGCGCGCGAGAGCGGAAGGGCTTCGAGATTTTGGTGCGGCGATGAGCCCCACCAACGCATTCCATCTGTTGCAAGGAATCGAAACCCTCCCCTTGAGAATGAAGCGCCATGTCGAGAACACCGACTCAGTAATCACATTCCTCGAAGGACATGACGCTGTCACCTGGGTAAGCCACCCTTCCGTCTCCACTCACCCCGACCATGAACTAGCCAAACGACTTCTCCCCAAAGGAGCCGGCGCGATTTTCTCGTTCGGTATTGCGGGAGGCCGAGAAGCCGGCTGTCGATTCATCGAAAACGTTCAACTTGCTTCCCATCTAGCCAACGTCGGTGACGCCAAAACCCTCGTACTTCACCCGGCCTCCACCACCCACCAACAACTCAGCGCCGAAGACCTAGTGGCAGCCGGGGTAGGTGAGGACCTAATTCGCCTATCTGTAGGTTTAGAGGATCCTGAAGACATCATCGCGGATTTGAGTCGAGCCCTTCGCGCTTCCCAAAAGGGGTAGGTGTAATGAATATTGAATGTCGAGGCGAAGCAGTCAATTTTGCGACCGGTGGTGTTGAGGTCGGACGTGATCTTCCTCTAGTTGTGCTGGTACACGGCGCCGGTATGGACCGAACGGTTTGGAGTCAGCAAACTCGATACCTCGCTCACCACGGTTTTGCTGCGATGGCCTTAGACCTACCAGGTCACGGCGAATCAGGCGGAGAACCCCTTTCATCGATAGGGGAAATGGCGGATTGGGTATCTGAGGTCATCGACGGAATCGACCAAGGACCCGCCCGCCTCATCGGTCACTCCATGGGAAGTCTGGTTTCTTTGGAAGTAGCGGCCCGGCATCCCGGCGTTGTGGAACGACTTGTTCTATTGGGGACCGGCGCTGCGATGCCTGTGCATCCCGAGTTACTCGGAGCTGCCGAAAGAAACGAGGTTTTGGCTCCACAACTCATTACGAGTTGGGGACACGGAACCCGAGCCCACATCGCCGGGAACCCTGCCCCTGGTCTCTGGATGCGGAGCGGATGTCAAGCTCTGCTCGAAAGAGCAGCCGACGGAGTGATTTTCAACGACCTCGCCGCCTGTAACTCATATGAGGCGGGAGATGTTGCCGCGCTCATTACATGCCCGATTACCGTCGTCGTTGGCAGCGAAGACAAAATGACCCCGCCCCGGGCCACATCACAGCTGGTTGCGGGCTTATCTGATGTTGATCTAAAGCATCTAGACGGAATAGGCCACATGATGATGATTGAAGCGCCGGATCGTATACGAGACATACTTTTAGGGGCATTGCAGTAACTCGGGGCGACAAAGAGGCCTGATCAGTGTCATGATCAAGCAACCTTCATTCAAATAAAAGGGGGACTCATGGCAGTGGACCGTTTCCCGGTCGAGGCTTCGCACATTTTGATGTTTGCTAGGTCCATCGGAGACACCAACCCGATTTATTACGACGAGGCTCACGCGACTTCGACAGCGGTCGGGTCGATAATTGCCCCGCCGACATTCGCACAAGCGAGTGCGCAATTTGATCCGGACTATGTCCTTCGCCCGAAGGCGGGACAAAAATGGTTCGGTAGCGGAGCGACGCCTTCTGGCGCAGCGACCGCGAAGAAGGAAGAGGCGTCAGACTCTGACGGAGATGGAAAGACGTCGGGATCTTCGGCGGGAGGGCTCCACGCCGAACAACATTTCACCTATCACAGGCATCTAAGGCCCGGTGATGTCCTCACCGCCGAGACAAAGCCGGGTGAAAGCTGGGAGAAAGAGTCGAAACGAGCTGGGGTCTTGAAATTTAGCGAGAGCATCACCGAATATCGAGATGAAGATGGTGAGTTGGTCATTACCGCGCGAGGCGTCGGTGTGGTGACTGAGAAAGTCATCGAGCAGTAGGGGAGAAGACAAGTGGCATTAGATACAAGCGAAATCAAAGTCGGCGATTCGTATTCAGAAATGATCGTCGAGGACCTCACCCGGACCCAGATCGTTCAATACGCGGGCGCATCTGGGGATTACAACCCTGTGCACAGCGACGAGAAATTCGTGACTGAGGTAGCGGGATACCCCACGGTGTTCGCCCACGGCATGCTTACGATGGGAATGACCGGACGGATGATCACCAACTACGTGGGAGACGGTCAGTTGACCTATTACGGCGTGCGGTTCGTTAATCAGGTCTGGCCGGGTGACACGTTGACTGCCAGAGCCGAAATAGCAGCCATCCGCGAAGAGAATGGCGAGACGCTGGTGGATTTGGCTATTTCAACTACCAACCAAGACGAAAACTTTGTTCTAACAGGTAACGCGACCGCTAGAGCCGCCTAAAACCCAGATCGCTCACTAAAGACGGTCGCCAAACGTCCAAAAACGAGGGATCTATCCCTTGGCTCGTCCCGCGTACCCAAACAATTTTCCGGCCACTTTGCGAATCTGGATCTCCTCTGCGCCTTCGGTGATCCGATAGCGCCTGTGATGTCTGTATATGTGTTCGAAGGGCATGCTTCGGCCGTATCCAACTCCACCGCAACTCTGCATCGCTCGGTCTGCGGCGTCGCAACAAAATCTGTTTCCTCGGTAGTTACACATGGCCACCCGATCAGTTATCTCCATGTGGTCGACTCCCTCGTCCATCTCCCAAGCTGTTTTCCAGATCAACGCTCGGATCATTTCAGCTTCCGTGTACAACTCGGCTAAGGGAAACTGGATCGCCTGGTTTTGGGAGAGCGGTTTTCCGAAGGTGGTGCGACCATTTACATAGTCAACGGCGACGTCAATGCAATGAAGGCCTGCACCTACTGAAGACGCGGCTTGTCGGATCCGATTCTCATGAACAAACAGCTGAGCAGTTTGAAGTCCTCTAGCTTCCTCTCCCAAGATGTCGTCATTGTGAATACGAACGTCGGTTAGGCGGACATGGGCATGATCTGTTGGCATGTTGAAGGTCCACATGAATTCTTCAACCTTGAATCCCGGTGAATCCACCGGAACGATGAAGCATGTGATCCCATGACCCTCGCCTGGATTTCCGGACGTCCTCGCAAAGATGTAGTCATGAGTCGCGTGATGAAGTCCTGTGTTCCAGTATTTCTCGCCATTTATCACCCATTCGTCACCGTCGCGCACGGCCGTGGTCTCCATCCAAGTGGCATCGGAGCCGTGAAGAGGCTCAGTAAGCCCAAACCCGATACGCGCTGTCCCTTCGAGCATTTTGGGAATCCAATATTCTTTCTGATCTTCTGAACCGAATTTTTCCATCATCAGTACGGTCGGAAAATTACCGATGACGGAGTTTTCGTTCTGAAGGTCGTTGTGAAGGCCGAGCCCTTTGCGAGCCAAATGTTCTCTGACTATGGCCATCCCAAGATTTGTACCGTTCTGACCGCCGAAACGTTTTGGAAGATGCCAACGCAAGAAACCCGCGGCGTCGGCCTCGCTACGCATCCGGCCAAGGAGTTGCTCCCACTCGGCGTTGGGTAGGCCATCCCTATGCCAGTCAGTGCGCGAGTCTTCGCGTCGATGATCAAAGAATCGTATGTTGTCGTTTTCGTTCTCGATCGGCTTTATTACGTCCTCGATGAACTGGTCAAGATCATCGAGCAATGTTTGTATGTCAGAGGGAATCGTGAAGTCCATAGGCAGCGAACGTATACGGTCGGACCTCATGGTGTTGCCAATTGTTGTTTGGTCGGACTTTCTGTGACCCTGGTGTCATTTAGCGCGAGCCCGGGCGGCTCGTCTTGAACAACGACACGACGTAGCTATTTCGTGGTTGCCATACGAGTTACATCCCGAGATTCCCGAGGGCGGTGTTCCTAACCATCGTCAATTCTCGGCGCTCCGCACGATTGCTGAAGAACTCCAAGTAACCCTGGTGCCGCCAACAACTTTTCATCCAACAAGGCGCGCCCATCAGGCAGCCCTCGTGGTCGAGCATGCCTCCCCTGAAGAAGCTGGCATCTATCACGATCGGCTATATGCCTCGATTTGGGAAAATCATCGAGACATCGAAGATCCTGAGGTGTTAGCCCAGCTAGCGGCTGACCTAACCGTCCCTTCAGGCCTTATCGAGCGGGTTGTTACCAACAACGAATTGTGGCCAGCTGTGTTGTCGTCAATGCAACGAGCCCACGAATGGGGAGCGACGGGCACCCCGAGTTGGGTAATAGACAACAAACTGATGGTGCCCGGTTTACAAGACGACGATTTTTTTGATCGCGTCATTGAACGGCTGAGCAATATCAAAAGCGGCGAAGAGAACTCCAAATAATCATCTGAGTGTCGCCTCGGGTACTGTCCTGAGTATGCAGCCAACCTATTCACGAGACGCAGAGGAATACCGCGACAAGATCCAAGACTTCATTACTGAGCACCTACCCGAGGACTGGGAAGGTATTGGGTCCTTAACGGGAGACGCCAAAGCTGAGTTCGTTCGTCAATGGAGGCAGATTCTTAGCGAAAATCATTTTCTCGCGACTATGTGGCCCACCGACTACGGCGGCCCTGGGTTGACAGTTAACGAGAATGTGATTATCGCCGAGGAATTCACGAAAGCCGGGTTGCCGACCGGTGGTTCCAACGATGGTTTCGGTATCGGCATGGTTGGCAACACCCTTATCGAATGGGGTACTGAGGAACAAAAGAAGCACTATCTCCCTCGAATTCTTGATGGCGAAGATATTTGGTGTCAGGGGTATTCGGAACCGGGAGCGGGTTCGGACTTAGCCAATCTTGGCTGTCGAGCTGAACTTGACGGCGACGAATGGGTTCTGAACGGACAAAAAATCTGGACATCGAGCGGACATTTGGCGAATTGGATATTTGTCCTTGGTCGAACCGCTCCTGATGACGCGAAACATCAAGGCATCACATTTTTCTTGTGTCCCATGGACCAGGAAGGAATTGAGGTTCGGCCCATCGTTAACATCGCGGGCCACAGTCATTTCAACGAAGTGTTTTTCTCGAACGCGAGGGTGCCGAAGGGCAACGTCGTAGGTCAAGTAAATGGCGGTTGGGCCGTCGCCATGACGTTGCTGGGCTACGAGCGTGGGTTTGGGGCCACGACGACCTACTTCCGTTATCGATCTGAGTTGGATCGTTTGGTTGAAATGGCCCAACAACGCGGTCGGACAGAGGACCCGAACATTCGTCAACGTTTGGCCTGGTGTCATAGCAAAGTCGAAATCATGCGATGGCTCGGCCAACAAGTGTTGACGTCTTTCTTGAATGGTGAACCGCCAGGGCCCAAGAGTTCAATAGGAAAACTCAATTGGAGCGAATATCACCGCCACGTCACGGAGTTGTCAATCGACATTCTTGGAGCCGAAGCGATGGTGGTCGAGGGAGATGATGCTCTCGCCGCTGGATTAGGAGCCGCAGACGCAGGCACGCCCAACACGACTTCAGCTTGGATCAATAGTTTTCTATCAGCGAGATCCGGAACGATCTACGCGGGTACTAGCCAAGTGCAGCGCAACATCATTGGCGAACGAATCTTAGGGTTGCCTAAAGAGCCGCGAGCTGATGAAGGTCCCTGGAACGAGACGCTTCGCTGAAGTGTTGGTAGGTCTGTGCGGTGGATCATGTGCGGGGAAGACAACGTTGGCGCGCGCGCTTTTAGCGGAACGTCCTGACGCCGCATTGCTCGAATTTGATGACTATTACTATGACCTGTCGGAAGTCCCCATTGAGGAACGGGCAAAGGTCAACTACGACCACCCTGACGCCATAGACGTTCAACTTTTGGTGACCCACATGGATGAGTTAGCTGCGGGACGTGCGGTGGAGGTGCCTGACTACGATTTCGCTACCCACACTCGTCCCGGTGGCGTACATCGTGTGGAGGCCTCCTCACTCGTCATCGTCGACGGCCTATTGCTGCTGGCAGTTCCCGAATGTCGAGAACGACTAGATCTAAAAGTTTTTGTAGATGCTCCCCGCGAAGTGCGTCTTGCTCGGCGACTTGAGAAAGACGTGAGGGACAGAGGACGTGACCGCGATGGCGTAATTAGACAGTTCGGTGACTCAGTAGAGCCAATGCACCAAACCCTTGTTTCGCCTAGTTCGGAGTTCGCGGACTTGTGCTTTACCTACCCTTGGGATGTACAACACGCAACACAGGCCATCCTTGGGTACCTCTAGCTGCCGTCGAAGGGTCCGAGATCGCTATTCACCGATAAATTCGACCCAGTTACCATCAGGGTCTTCAACCATTCCCACGACTACGCCGGGACGTACTTCTCTTCTGTCCCAGATAATCGGCGTGCCAACTGCGGCACACGCATCAAGAGCCGACTGAACACTGGGAACGGACAGAGTGAAGTAACGCATCCCTGAAGCGCCCATCATCCCTCCACTAGGTCCAGGCGCCACCTCTTTCGTGGGAACCACGATCTTAAGCAAGCTCTCGTTGGCCCAAACGCGATGCATCGCGGCGACCCCTAAAGCCTCCATGTTCAAGGTGGCTTCAAACTCAAGCCCAATTACGTCGCGGTAAAACTCCAGCATCTCGTCGCCGTTTGTCGTCACAATTCCGAGATCAAATCCACCCTTAGTGAAACTGTTAGCCACCATCACTCCTAACTACTCAAGGTTCCTCAGTCGTAGCTCACGCCGAGACCAGCTCGAGCATCAGTCTGGATACCATAGTTAGGAATGGGATAACGCAAGCCGTTTCGTGCGAGAAATTCCATTCCCTCAACTGCGACAAGTAAATCTTCGGGGCGAAGTGCCATCAGAAGCTCGTCTTCCATCACTCCGCCGTAACGTCTTTCAGCGAAGCATGGAATTGACAAACTTGGCTCTCCGGTACTTAAGGCCCGCCCCCAACTGTCCGCGCAAGCTGACTCCCCAACGCATCCCCAGTCCAGTTTCTTGTAGCCGCGCCATTGCAGACCATTGATCAGCAGAATCATTTGAGCAGGAGTCGCGTAAACGAGACAAATATCAGGTGGATCAAGCCGTTTTGAAGATAAAGGTGAAACAGCCATGGCCGCATAAGTTCCGAAAGGCACGCAGTCCATCGCTTCTTGGTGTGCCGAACTGTCATCAAGGGTTTCGAACCAGACTCCCTGCATGCGCTCGCCAGACAACCAATCTTCGTCCTGTGGGTGAAGGCCTATGACGGCTCCGCATTGATCGCCGACCAGGTCAGCACGGGTGATACCGACGGTCCAGTTCAGTCGTGATGCCATTCCGACGATTTGGTCCGTTGTGTGGATGTCGTCGGGTCGGCGAATCCGAGGCACTGACTCCATCTCGTCGACCGTCGCAAACAGCTTCATTCCGATCGGGGTAGTGCGGATTCGGAGGAGAGCCTGAAGGCGAGCTAGTAAATCATCCCAATCCATCTGTCCTGTTCGCAGATGCACCGGCTGTTCTTCAGTTTCACTCATGGGTCCCCCTGTCTTAGGCAGCCAACCTACCGCGCGCATCGCATGGCTCGATGCGCGACAGAATGAAGCAATGAAAACTGTCATGCTTCTGCACCCAGGAGAAATGGGGGCCTCGATCGGTTCGGCCATCGTCGCGAATGGGTACACCGTGTTGTGGGTTCCCGAAGGTCGAAGCCAAGCAACGAGGCAACGAGCAGCAGCAGCCGGATTTGAGGAAGCCGAGTTACTTGACGCTCTGAGTCGAGTTGACATCGTCATTTCCGTAGTGCCGCCCGGCGCCGCAATTCAAGTTGCTCAACAGGTGGCCGACGGCGGTTTCGAGGGGACGTATGTGGATATGAACGCCATTTCTCCTCGTAGCGCCAGTCAGATAGCTACTGCATTTTCCGATTATGTCGACGGTGGCATAGTCGGACCGCCCGCCAGGGAGACCGGAACAACGCGACTCGCGTTGAGTGGCCCCAAAACTGATGAAATCAAAGCGCTCTTCGCTGGTTCGTTCATAGAAGTAGTTGATTTAGGTATCGAAATTGGCACGGCCTCCGCCTTCAAGGTTGGTTTTGCAGCCTGGACAAAAGGGTCCGGAGCGCTCTTGCTCTTGATATGTGCCTATGCGCGGTCCGCAGGGATCGAAAACGAATTGTTTGAAGAATGGGAACGACGAGGCATGACGCAGAAAGCGCAGTCCATTCGCGCAGCCGAGCAAATGGCCCCAAAGAGTTGGCGCTTTGGTGACGAAATGCGCCAAATATCGGACGCTTTGGAAGATGCGGGATTGGGTATCGGGTTCTTTTTACACGCAGGTGAAACTTTTGACAGACTCGCTCACATAAACACTGAGTCCGATCGAAAGCTCAGCTTGGAAGAAGTGACGCGAGAGCTGCTTGCGGGAAGGAGTTTGCGTGACCCATTCGATTAGGGTGACGCCTCGCGTCGCTAAGCGACAGATATTGCCACTGTGACCAGTTGAGGAGATCCCAATGGCTGACGGCCTTCGTACTGAAATTCACGGCAACGTGGGAATGGTCATCATGGACCGCCCCCCACACAACTTTTTGAATTTTCGACAAATTCATGACATAGCTGATGCGCTCGGGGAAATGGAAAATGACATGTCCATCCGCTGCGCGGTGCTGGCCGCAGAAGGCCGATCATTTTGTGCCGGCGCAGACTTCGCCGGTGACGGAGTAGGTGGAGGTGACGACGAAGTCGTCGGCGGTGACGCGACGCTCGCCCTTTACCAAGGGTCAGGACGTCTATTCGACGTAACACTTCCCATAGTTGGGGCCATACAGGGTCCAGCGGTTGGCGGAGGGTTGGGCTTAGCCATGGTGCCTGATATCAGAATCACGTGTCCCGATGCGCGTTTCTCGGCCAACTTTGCGGCGCTGGGAATCCACCAAGGATTCGGTATGAGTGTCACGCTCCCAGAACTTCTAGGTCCCTCAAGAGCAGCGCAGGTTCTCTACAGCGCAAAGAGATATAAGGGCGAAGAAGCGGTCCTTATTGGACTCGCCGATGAATGTGTTCCTTCGTCAGAAGTGAGGGACCGTGCCCTAGAAGTTGCTTCAGACATAGCGGCGAACGCCCCGCTGGCCCTCCGTGCAATCAAGTCGACGCTAAGGCTCGGTCTTGGTGACCGTGTACGAGAAATCACACAGCGCGAAGCTCAGCTCCAAGCTGAATTGTCCGCTAGTTCTGATGCCAAAGAGGGGATTGCTTCAGTATCAGAACGACGACCAGGCAATTTCACCGGACAGTAAGCACCGCCGAATTCGTCGCAAAGAACGAACCGCAGAGTCACGAGAACAAGATGCGAATTGTGGTCACCGGCGTCAGCGGTCTTATCGGATCGGCGTTGGCTACCGAATTAGGAATTCAGGGCCACGAAGTTATAGGGGTCTCTCGTTCTCCCTCAGCCGGATCGGTCGGCTGGGAAGAAGTAACTGCGACCCTCATGAACGACGTTGACGCAGTAGTCAACTTAGCGGGAGAAACAATCGCGGGACGATGGACCAGCCAAAAGAAAAGGCGGATAACGCGGAGCCGTTTAGAGGCCGCCGAATCAGTTAGTAACGCCATACGCGATTCGGATCGACCTCCATCTGTGCTGATCCAAGCTTCAGCGTCGGGCTACTACGGAAGTCGCGGAAACGAAGTTCTTGACGAGCGCTCAAGCCCTGGCTCTGGTTTTTTAGCTGATCTTTGCCGCGAATGGGAAGCGACCGCGGAGACCGTTCGCACTGTCAACACAAGGCTCGTACTAGCAAGATTTTCGGTTGTCCTCGCAGCAGAAGGTGGAGCTCTCGCGCCACTCAAGACTTTAACTAGCGTGGGTCTTGGTGGTCCCTTGGGGCGAGGTAGACAATGGTGGAGTTGGATATCGCTTCATGACACAGTGCGCTCCTTGTTTCATCTTCTCGAAACCGATATTTCTGGACCGGTAAATGTCAGTTCCGAAACACCGGTGCAACAGCGAGATTTCTCGAAAACGTTGAGCAAGGTTTTGCGTCGCCCCTGCTTAGTGCCGACTCCCGAAATAGCGCTTAAGGCGGTGCTTGGCGAAATGGGTCAAACACTCTTGCTGGACTCCACGCGTCTCCGCCCGTCCGTGCTAACTACCAGCGGATTCAAATTCGAAGAGGGCGACCTCGAAAGCGCACTGAGACGGATCTTTAATACTTAAGCTTCAACTCGTCCCCACGATTAGAAAGAGCCTCGACCTTGACACTTCAACCCGATACGCAGGCGTTCATTGAAATGGTTGAGGCTGCCAATGCCGACGCGCCACCCCGATCTGAGCAGTCACCTGAAGATGCGCGAAACGGCTACCAGGCATTGGCTCATATTCTTGGACCGGGTCCAGAACCCGGCGGAGGGATAGAAGATTTTCAAATTCCAGGACCGACTGGACAGACACCAGTGCGGATCTACCGACCACAGGGAGAGGGACCTCATCCAACGCTGACCTTCTTTCACGGCGGAGGGTTTGTCGTAGGCGACTTGGAAACTCACGACAAGGAATGTCGGCTGCTTTGCGAGAAGGCCAACTGTCTCGTCTTGGCCGTTGACTACCGATTAGCCCCAGAGGCGCCCTTCCCGGCCGCGGTCGAAGACGCTTGGTCAGCGGTCCAATGGGTTGTCGCTCATGGCGCCGAAATAGGCATCGATACCACCCGTGTAGCAGTAGGAGGTGATTCGGCCGGTGGCAATCTCGCCGCTGTCATGGCCCTGATGGCTCGCGACGCTGGAATCGACCTGAGACTGCAAATGTTGGTCTACCCAGCCACCGATGCCTCCAAACAGTACGACTCATTCGTTGAAAATAAAGACGGTCCGCTGCTGACGGTGGAAGTCATTGACTGGTTCTGGTCGCACTACGTCGGTCATCGAACTGCCGACGAAACGCGAGGTGACTGGCGGTTCTCTCCCGCATTGGCCGCTAGCCACGCCGGTGTTGCCTCCGCATATGTGGCAACGTGTTCAGCTGACCCGCTTCGCGATGAGGGAAACGCATACGCAGAACTTCTCGCGGCGGCAAATGTGCCAGTGCATCATTCAACGTTCGAGGGTGAGCCGCACGTCCTATTTCAAATGTTTAATGTTTGCGATGGCGCAAAAACACTCATTGAAGAGTGCGCAGCAGCCCTCACGGCGGCATTCAAATGAGGACCACAGTACGGCGAGACCGCTGGGGGATTGCCCATGTTGAGTCACCTAACGTAGCCCAGGCCTTCGAAGCCCAGGGTTGGATAGCGGCTTCAGACCGGATTTGGCAGATGGACGCCGACCGATTCAAAGCACTTGGGAGATGGGCCGAGGTAGTTGGACCTGGAGCCCTGAAGGAGGACGCATTTTTTCGACGGATCGGACTTGGGAGCATTGCTCAAGCCGACTGGGGTGCGCTGAACTCTGAGACCCAACAGATGACCGAAGCCTATGCCAACGGTGTCAACCGATGGTTGGAGGAAAACCCTGAGGGACTGCCCGCTGAATACGAACACCACCCCGCAGCCCCGGAACCGTGGGAGCCGTGGCACTGTCTAGCGGTCTACAAAGTCCGACATATATTCATGGGGACCTTGCATCGGAAACTTTGGCGGGGGCACCTCTTGGCAAAGGCGGGACCTGAAGTCGTCGCGGCGATGATGGGCGACCCAAACCAAGCATCGGCGATCGCTCCAGGGAATGGAACCCCGCTGAACTTACTCTCGGAGGTGTCTGACCTCCTTGATTCTCAATCGGAACTGCTTAAAGCCTTAGTGGACATTGACGGTGGATCGAACTCTTGGGCCGTCGACGGAACACGAACCATTTCAGGTAAACCACTGTTGGCAGGCGATCCTCACCGAGGTATCGAATTTCCTAACGTCTACCACCAATTTCATCTGGAATGCCCCGAATTCAACGTGATTGGGCTTGCTTTTCCCGGCGTTCCCGCTTTCCCCCATTTTGGCCACAATGATCAGGTTGCTTGGTGCATCACGCATGGCATGGCCGACGACACCGACCTCTTCGTTGAAACAGACAGCCTTGAGGCAATTGATTGGGTTCCAGAGGTAGTTCGTGTCCGCGGTGACGACGATGTCGAAGTTTTTTGTGGCTCAACAGATCGAGGGCCGGTGGTCATTGGTGATCCGGCCGACGGCATGGCCCTATCGGTTGCCTGGACGGGCATGATCGGTGGTGACACTACCTTCGAAGCCCTTCAACCAATGTTGAGTGCCTCAAGTTGTGAAGAACTCGAAAATAGCGTTCGACCATGGGTCATACCGGTTAACAATCTGCTCACCGCCGACCGCGATGGAAACGTATCTTTCAAGATCAGGGGACGAGTGATCGAACGACCACCCGCTAATCGCTGGTGTCCCGTTCCCGGCGACCCCGAACACGGTTGGTCTGGGTTGCGAACTGTTCCCTTCGATGAACTTCCCGGCGTACAAAATCCCAGCCGCGGATTTTTAGTGACAGCCAACAACAGAATCAGTGATACCCATCCCTTCATTTCGTTAGATTTTGCCGGTCCCGCTCGATATGACCGGATCGTTGAACTTCTCGAGGAAGTCCCTGAAGCCTCCGTCGAAGACATGCGACGAATTCATGGAGATGTGCTTTCACATAAGGCGCGTTCCATAGTCCCGCTCTTAATTTCCCAGACCTCTCAAGCCACCCATCGACGAAGCAAATGGCTTCGCGACGTACTCTCAACCTGGGACTTTCAAGTGACCGAAAGCTCGGTCGAAGCTTTGTTGTACGCAGTCATGCGACGCAGATGGTCTGAAAGCGTTGGGGAAAGATTAGGAGTATCAATCGCTGAACTTGGGGCGCCAGGATGGCCATCACCCGAAGCGGCCAGCCGAATGCTCTACGAGGCAGCGACCGCGCTGCTCGATGGTGACGCATGGAAGTGCCTACCAGGACTCGAAACAGACGAGGACCTCGATCAAGCGTTGTCGGCGTGCATCGACGAGACTTTGAATGAACTTGAACTCCGACTTGGACAAGACATCTCTCAGTGGTCGTGGGGGCAGTTACACAGAATGGCATCACCACATCCGTTAGCTTCGGCGCTCGAAGGGGCAAGAGAGCTCCACCCACCCTTGGATAGCTGTCCCGGCGACGGGGACACGGTGAGGTGCGGTTCGGTGATGCCCGAAACTGGGGAACGAGCGGTTGCTGCATCGGTAGCGCGCTACGTTTTCGATCTAGCCGACTGGGACTCCTCAGGTTGGGTCGTGCCTCACGGGGTGTCGGGTGTACGCGGCAGCGGACACGACCTCGATCAGCGAGCGATCTGGCTCGACTGCGATCTAATACCGATGTCGTTCAGCAAAGATGCCGTATCGGCTATTACTCGCGAAGAATTTGAAATATGACAGCGAGCGATCTAAGACCTATAGGTGTGATTCCGAATTTTCAACTCACGAGACACGAGTAGCTTCATGCCATGGCGGTAACCAACCACGACAGCGAACTGGACATCGACCCGATGTTCATCTCTACTCACAACGACCTATGGCTGCGACTTGGTAGCTGCGGAACCTGGTGGACCGGCCCCCAACGCGTAGCCGCAATGTCGGAAGTCCGCGCGGCATTCGAATGTGACCTATGTTCCGAGCGTTCTGAAGCGCTGAGCCCGTTAATGATTGAAGGAGTTCATGACTCGGTATCCGAGCTTCCTCCAGAAGCAGTGGATTTGGTTCACAGATTGACGACCGATCCGGGTCGCCTAACCCAACCGTGGGCGAACACAATCATCGACGTTTTAGGCGAAGAACGCTATGTGGAAATCGTCACAGTCGTTTGTGTCCAATATGTCATAGAGAGCTTCGCCCGAAATCTTGGACTACCACTCCCAGACCTGCCTGAGGCGGGCGACGGAATTCCCAATCACGTGCGACCAACCGATGTCGGAGACGTCGGCGCATGGGTCAGTCAAACGGTTGACAAAAAATTGGCAAATGTCTCCAGAGCCGCATCTCTAGTTCCCGACACAGAAGTGTTATGGCGGGACCTGGTGCAATGTCACTACAGCCGCGGACCACAATTTGCCGAACTGGTCTGGGACCGAGCACTCGCTAGACCCCAAGTCGAATTGTTGGCATCCACCGTTTCTGCACTTAATGAGTGCTTCTACTGAACTGCGGCCCATGTATCGCTGCTCCGTGCGAGCAGCGAAGCCAGCGACACCGAGGTCGCAATTGAGCAACTGGAAGATGGAGCTCAGGTCGAACACGGCTCCGCCCTCGTGCGCTACGCGGAATCAGCAGTTCAACGAGACAGTGATCTAACTGAATCTCGTACCCGCCTGTTGCGACTTATCGGGCCACAAGCGCTCGTCGAAGCTTCGGCGACAGTTTCGGCTTTCGAGGGGCTTAACCGCATTGCCGACGCAACAGGCATCCAGCTCGATGCCGGATTAGCGGACGAATCTGCTGATTTCAGAAACGATCTAGGGATTAACTCTTACGCGGGTGCGGTGAACACCAAATCAAACGGATCTCCCGATCGAGCCGACAGCGTCCTTGGAATTTTTCGCTGAAGGTCACATAAAGACCCTCGGGTTGGCGCGGCCCGCTATTCAGTAGAGATTTGAGGTTCCCTCGGCAGTCCCAAAAGACGCTCGCCAATAATGTTTCGTTGGATTTCACTGGAGCCACCGGCAATACGCATGCCCGGGGAGTAGAGCAAAGATTCAATTGATGGACTCGCAAGCAACGACTGAGCTCCCTGTAGAGCCGCATTCAATTGCGCCTCGTCGTAACCCAACTCACTGTTCATCAACTTGGCTACTGGAGCTACCCGCGGATCGCCGCCCCTTCGCTCCATAAGCGACTGGAGGGCTCTCCCACGATTCAAAATTCCGACAAGCCCGTCAATCTGAAGTGAGTCAATTTCACCGAGTCCCTGAATCATCTCTTGCAGTCGGCGACGAAGGCTAATGACACCTGCCGCGCCCGCACCGCCTCGTTCATCTTCCAGGACGGACATCGCGACCGCCCAACCGCCGTTCAAGTCACCTAAGACAGCATCGGAAGGAACCTCCACATCGGTGAAAAACACCTCACAGAATTCACTTTCTCCGGTCATTTGCTTTATTGGGCGTACCTCAACTCCATCAAGGGTCATATCAAGCAAAAAGAACGTAATGCCCTTATGTTTTGGCTGTTCGAAATCAGTTCTTGCCATGAGGATGCCGAACTGAGCCAATTGGGCATTCGAAGACCAAACTTTTTGTCCATTGAGAACAAAGTGATCTCCGTCGAGGACGGCTGAACTTTGCAGTCCCGCCAAATCAGACCCTGCGCCAGGCTCACTGAACAATTGGCACCAAAGAATGTCGTTACGTAACGTCGGGCGAAGAAAGCGTTCCCGCTGAGCTTCAGTCCCGGACCGCAAAATTGCCTCTCCAGCTAGCACCAAACCCTGCAAGTTCAAGTACGGCGCGACTTCAGCGACCGCGCATTCCTCGTGCCAAACGACGTTATTTTCAGCGGTCAAACCCATGCCGCCGTGCTCCTGTGGCCAGTGCACTCCAGCCCACCCGTGGTCGAAACAAAATCGCTGCCAGTGCATGGCTTCCTGATGGAGCCCCGGAGGCAAAATCGCACCGTACGCCGGACATGCATCGCCCGAAGCAACAGCGTTAGCTATGAAAAGCGCTGCCTTTTCACGAAAGGTCTCTAGTGGTTGACTATCGGACACCCTTGAGACCGTAGCGCCCACTCATACTGGCCGCATGCGCACTTGTTACCTAGCATTCCCATATGAGCGATCTCAACCACACCGACACTCAACGCACAAACGAAACCGTGGAGTTACTGCAGCAACTCATTCGAAACAAGTGCGTCAACACCGGGCAGAGTGACTCAGGTGACGAAATACGCAACAGCGATCTGCTACAAACCTTCCTTGAGGGACCTGGTGTCGAAGTGGAACGTTTCGACTGTCTTCCGGGCCGCCGATCGATGGTGGCGCGAATAGAGGGAACTGATCCGAACGCCCCATCTCTATGCCTCATGGGCCACACCGACGTCGTTCCCGTCAGCCCCGACGGATGGAGTCGAGACCCTTTCGGTGGCGAGTTAGTAGATGGCGAGGTTTGGGGACGCGGGGCAGTCGACATGCTCAACTTGACATCGTCGATGGCTGTGGCATTCCGTCACTTAGCGCGAAACGGGTTCCGACCACAGGGAGACTTGGTCTATTTCGGTGTGGCTGATGAAGAAGCTGGAGGAACCTACGGAGCAAAATGGATGGCCGAAAACCACTGGGACGCGATATCGGCTGACTATGTGTTGACCGAATTTGGTGGACTACCCATGGATACCCCCGAAGGAAAAAAAATCACGCTAGCAGCGGGTGAAAAGGGCTTGGGTTGGCGCAGACTGACAGTCAAAGGAACGCCGGGACACGGCTCAATGCCATTCGGATCAGACAACGCCGTTCTCAAAGCCGCTGAAATAATTAGACGATTGGGCGAATATCGGCCGGACCCAAAACTTACGGAGATGTGGCAGCATCAAGTCTCCACGCTTAACGTCGAATCTGACGTCAAGGCCGCTCTTTTAGACCCTGCTTCAGTATGGGACACCATTTCGCAAATGGGCGACCAGGGCTTGGCTCGACACTTGCATGCATGCAGCCACACGACGTTTTCGCCGAACGTAGTGCACGGTGGTGTCAAGACGAACGTCATTCCCGACTCGGTCGAAATAGACGTCGACATTCGAACAGCGCCGGGGGACAGCGACCGAGTCGATCAACACCTTCGCGATGCTCTTGGGGAAATGTTCGACGAAGTTGAGATACATCCCATTCACGACGATCCCGCAACCTTTTCGTCGATCGACACGCCCATGTGGCATTTGCTTCAAGATCTGATGCAAAAAGCACATCCCGGAGCGCCGCTGATTCCATCGCTCATCGTCGGAGCTACAGATGCCCGTTTCTACCGAGAAAATGGTTCAGTTGCATATGGTGCCGGGCTATTCAGCGACCGAGTCAACTCATCAGAATTTATGACTCGTTTCCACGGACACAACGAACGCGTTGATACTGACTCGCTCGCCCTCACGACACAACTCTGGCTGGACGTAGCCTCAAACTTCTGGGACCGAGTGAACAGCTAATCGGAACTGGTCTAACCCCCAGCGCACCCGATCTTAGGTGTCACATGGGGAACGCGACCCGTGCGCAATGACGTGACCGTTCCCTCCGCGTCCAACTCCCAGATGACCCGCATATTTTTGTCGCCATCAGACACAGGTACGTACATCACGTAATCACCGTCAGCTGACTCTTGAATTTTGGAACCAAAGGCGGTTTTGATTGCGTCTTTCGTTGAACCTATTCCGTATCCAGACTTCGTGGTTATCGGACCGCTCGAAATGTCTACTCGTACGACCTCCCCGTTCACCACCATAAACGACGCTCCAGTCGCTCCAGCAGCCGGGGTGTAGTAGCGGCAGGCCTCGCTTCCCGTCGATGCCGCGATAAGTTCAACCCCGGCCTCGGATTGTGCCTCTTCCACCAACTGTCCGATGCGAACCGGCCCCAGTCCAGCAGTAGTGATCGAGTCATCGTTCGTCAGAAGAGGCGGCAACGTCGTCGAAGTTTCCGTACCGTAACGCTCAGCTGCTGTTTGAATAGCTGCGGTAGTCGAACTTGGTTGCGCGTTGTCCGTGGCCTGCGAAGAAGCGGCCTTCGATGTGGTGACGGTCGGTAGAGTTGTGGTCGAGTCCGTCGAATCAGTGGTGCCGAGCGAACACCCTGCTGTGAGCAGGGCGACACAGAAAGACCCACCGAGGACCATAAGTAATTTCGATGTTCGAGTTGCGTTCATCCGGTGTCTACCTCATGTCGACGTCGTCCAAGTCACGACGGCTAGCTGTTAATCAGGTATTGATGAGGGTACCTCTGTTCGCCTCAATGTGTCGGCGGAGCCCTTGAGTTAGTCTGAAATGAAGGAAATTAGCTTCAACGCGTGGCGACCGATTCGTAATTGGGTGTTCGCCTAAGGGAGGACCTTTCGTGTCTGATCCAGAGTTCGACATCGTCATCAGAGGAGGCTCAGTCGTCGACGGCGACGGTTCGCCAATCAAAGAAGCCGATGTAGCAATTTTAGGTGACCGAATTGTTGGTGTGGGCGAGATCAACGGTTCTGGCTATCGCGAAATTGACGCGAAAGGCCGCATCGTTACCCCAGGCTTCGTTGACATACACACCCACCTCGATGCCCAGTTGGCTTGGGACCCGATTGGATCGAGTTCTTGTTGGCACGGCATCACCTCGGTGGTAATGGGCAACTGCGGGGTGACGTTCGCTCCTGTTCGCACTGAAGACATCTCATATTTGGCTGAAGTGATGGAATCGGTTGAGGACATCCCGAGAGAGGCAATCCTGGAAGGTTTGCCATGGGATTGGCGGACCTATGGCGAATACCTGGACTTTCTAGATGGATTGCCTAAAGGCTTGAACGTAGGCGGCATGGTTGGACACGTGGCAGTTCGCTGGAACGTCATGGGGCAGGACAGCCTTGACGAAGATCCTGCTTCTCCTGAACAAATCGAAGCGATGTGCGCGCTCGTTGACGAAGCCATGTCAGCAGGTGCGCTCGGGTTCTCAACTTCTCGAACGCTGCTACATCGCACCCCTGATGGTCGACCCATCCCCGGAACTTTCGCTGATGACGACGAACTGTACGCGTTTGCCGAAGTGTTAGGTCGCCACGAACGCGGTGTCTTTGAAGCCGCGCCTCGTTTCGAAAAAGCCGGCGCAGACTGGGCCGGCCTGAAACATGAGATACGGACGCTTGGAGAAATCACGCGGCGAAGTGGACGCCCATCAACGTTTGGTCTCGTGTACAACGCTGTTCGGCCAGACATGAGTGAAGTCGCGCTAATTGAAGTTGCGTCAGAAAACTCAAACGGCGCAACCCTCCGACCTCAGACCACCTGTCGCCCGATCGGTGTGGTTCTTGGAATCCAACATCGGACGCCCTGGGCTCGCGCCGGAGCGACATGGAGGTCAATGCAGCATCTGGATCTCGCGGGCCGACTCGCCGTCATCAGAGATCCCGAAAGCCGCCGACGGCTAATTGAGGAGGCCAACAACCCCGAGGAGATTCACGGCGGCGGCAGCGCAATGGTTGATCTCAGCCGGCTGTATCTCCTTGACGCCGAAAATCCCAACTATCGAGTAGGACCGGACGGAACCTTAGAAGCGAAAGCCGCTCAGGAAGGCATCACACCCGTCGAATTGTTCCTAAACGAAACCGACCGTTCAGACGGTTCGGTAATGCTTTCGCTGCCCATCTTAAACCAGGACTATGAAGCCATCGAAACCATGCTCCAGGACGAATCAATCGTCATGGGCCTAGCCGATGCAGGGGCACATGTGGGGCAAATCATGGATTCCAGTCAACCGACCTACTTCCTGAGCCACTGGGTTCGAGACACCGGATTTTTCTCCCTCGAAGAGGGCGTGCGGAGAATCACTTCGGATACAGCGGATCTGTTCGGACTAGTGGACCGCGGGCGAATAGTCGAGGGCGGCTACGCGGACATCAACATCATCGACTTTGACCAATTGGCCCTAACCGGACCCGAATACGTACATGACTTCCCCGGAGGGTCGGGACGTTACGTGCAACGCGGAGTCGGATACGACGCCACGATTGTCAACGGCCAGGTGTTCATGGAACACGGGGAACACACCGGTGCTTTAGCTGGCGTCACGCTGCGCTCAACAGACTGAGGCCTTTCACAGCGGTACCGCTAGGGTGCAGTGATGGCTTCACCCCCAAAAATGAACATCGATGAACAGATGATTTATCGAGTCA
>Ga0209034_10000129_pt1 | contig 37405 bp, 26 predicted proteins | sample MarorgKNORR_S2LV_2_FD_188219 | JGI IMG/M metagenome (GOLD analysis project Ga0209034, IMG submission 188219) | Marine microbial communities from the Southern Atlantic Ocean, analyzing organic carbon cycling - 250m_A/KNORR_S2/LV (SPAdes) (version 2) | ecosystem: Environmental > Aquatic > Marine... | reverse complement strand
TCGTTTCGATGGTCGTGACCCAGGCAATATCATTCGTCACACCCGCAGCGGGATCAATCTTGATCTAGGCGAGGGAACGATTGACGCAGCGTTAATCGTGATGGCTTTCCATGATCTTTATGTAGTTCCCACTCGCTACGATGGTGAGCGCTATGTACCAGTAGGCAATCCGGCTAATGTGGTCTATTTTCTTGAGCAAGTACTTGTTGCTCTTAAACCAGGGGGCCGGTTCGTTGTAGTTGACCACGATGGGAATAACGAGTCAGACAATTTAATGGTCTCTGAGCTACATCGGATAAAGGAGTCTTTTGCCAAGGAGGAAATTGAGTCAAGAGGATTTACGTTCCTAACCAGTTCCGACGCACTAAAAGGGGCCGGTGATGATCTTGATCGAATAGTGTTCGACGAAGATATACAAGGTAAGACAAACAGGTTTATCCTAGTTTTTGAAAAGCCCTAAGCTGAGGGCGAGTAAAGTACAAATATATTTTAGCAGGGATAGATAACTTCAATGAAAATACTAGTTTACCCCTTTTGCTTTTTACTCTTGTTAATTAATTTAACTATAAACGCTCAGGAAATACCCCGTTTCGAAATCGATTCTCTTTGGCCACAAATTCCATTGGGTGACAATTGGCTCACCGGCGGTCTTGGCGGAATGTGTGTGGACCGCCGTGATCATGTCTACGTTTTGAATCGTCAAAACGTGGTACCCGAAGACCTGGACGGATCGAAACTAGCGCCTCCCGTAATCGAGCTGGATCCAGCAGGAAATGTTGTGCGTGGCTGGGGTGACCCGGAGCTCCTTGGGGGTCGACTGCATGACTGCCATGTGGATGATGAGTTGAACGTATGGATCGTCGCTGCCGCTACTGGGTACATACAAAAATACTCCCAAGACGGAAGCAGGCTGCTAATGCAGTTCGGTGAACATGGAGTCTACGACTCCTCCGACGGGACGCGACAGGGCAGTCCGCTAAATTCAGATCGCGTACAGTTTTTTCTGCCCTCCGCTATTGATATCGACAAGTCTAATGGAGACGTCTTTGTTGCTGATGGCGAATTGCCGGGTGGCAACACTAGAATTGTTGTTCTCAGCAAGGACGGTGAATTCTTGCGTCAGTGGCCACTTTATCGCGCTGCCGGGGAGGAAAGTATTACCCAACTACCTCACTGCATACGAGTGTCAAACGATGGCCTGGTTTATGTCTGTGATCGCAGGGCTGATCGCATACAGGTGTTTGATAAACAGGGGATCTTTCTCCGTAACATCGATGTCGTTTTTACCCCCTTAACTTTGCCCGGCGGACGCAATAGTGGAACTCGTGGCACTGCCGTTGTGTTGGCATTCTCGCCCGATCCAGAACAACAATTCTTGTACGTGATTAACCAAAATAGCGTGATGGTAGACGTGCTGAACCGACAGGATGGCACTCGACTTAATAGTTTTGGCAGCGGACCTGGGCGTTACCGTGGGCAGTTTGAATTACCCCATGGTATCGGCGTGGATTCGAAAGGGAACGTTTACATTGCGGAACAGGAAGGACGTCGGATACAAAAGTTTAAGTATCTAGGTATGGAATAGATTCAAACAGGGGCTGCTGCATGTCATTCCCGGGTCAGCCCTGTTTCAGTTTACCGGTTTCGCGAATATTATCGAGTTTGAGTATTTGGCGCCCATATTAAGTAAAGACAAAGTATTCACTTATCTGGAATCACGGAGAATTCATTGTATTTTCAGCTTGGCTGGCGTTATGATGAGACGGTGTCTTTACTAGTGGCCACTCGCAAAAAAGTGGCGAATAACAATAAGATATCGAACATATAGTCTTACAAGTGAACCAGAAAAGCAGGCTCGGGGAGTAGCTAATGAAAACAACACGTCGTGGATTTGTAGGAACCATTGCTGTAGGCGCCGCCGCAGGTGTACTTTCGGGTACTACGTTTATGAGCAAAGGCGCGAGCGCTCAAACACGGGAGGCTTTAAAAACTGGTATCCATGATGGTGGCATCATGCAACTCAGCTCCAACGAGAGTGCACGTGGCCCGGGCCCGAAAACTATGGAGGCCCTGCATTCCCACATCACCAAGCGGGTCGGAATGGGTTACGCGCCGGACCATGTCAATGAGCTGAGGGACGGCATCGCCAATTATTACAAGCTGACAACCGCTAATGTGCAACTGGCAACTGGCTCCACGCCCTTGTTACAGGGATCCGTAAGAGCTTTCTGTTCTGCCGATAAAAAGTTTGTGACACCAATGCCTACCTATTCAACCAGTTTGAATACGGCACGCCAAATTAATGCAGCAACAGTAGAGCTTCCTCTTGATAGCTCGATGGGAGTCAATCTGAGGGATCTGGCGGACCATGCCGATGGTGCAGGGCTCCTATATCTTTGTAACCCGAATAACCCTACCGGCACAGTCCATAGCCCGCAAGCGGTCGAGGATTTCGTCCGTCGAGTAATGCGGGAGAATCCTAATACCATGATTCACATCGACGAGGCTTATATAAACTATACCAAAGCCGGTGCGATGGAAACGGCAGTGCCGCTGGCGATGGAGTTTGAAAATGTTTTCATTACCCGCTCATTCTCCAAGGCCCATGGTTTAGCAGGCCTGCGTATCGGTTATGCACTGGGTCAGGAACAGACCTTGGCCAAAATCCGCAATGCTTGGGGCATGGGAGATGTGAACATGCTGGGGGCGATAGCCGCATTGACAGCGCTGGAGGACAAAGAGCATCTAGCATGGGAAGCACAGGAGAACGGTGAAATTCGTGACATGGTTGTCGGAACTTTTCGTGAGATGGGCTTCGAAGTTGGCGATTCCCATACCAACCATATTTTTGTGAATCTCAGGCGTCCGGCGAGAGAGTTCCGCGAAGCCTGTCTGCAACACAAGATACTGGTGGGCCGGGACTTCCCGCCAATGGAAAAAACCCACTGCCGCATTTCTCTCGGCAGTAGAGAACAGATGGAAACAGCAGTAGAGGTATTTAGAAAAGTTTTAGCGTAGACAATCATTAACAGGACCAGGCCTGTTTTACTAGGAAGAATTTCTAGTTTTGTATTGGTTCTAGAACAACATAGGGGACAACGATGTCGAAAATCGTCGGATTGAACAGAAGAGCTTTTATGAAAGGTGCCGGCATGACTGCATTGGTCGGTGCAGCAGGAACTATTGCTACAGGAGCCAGTACCGCCAGTGCTCAAAGCTCAACGGAAATACCCAAACTAGCAGGTGGAAAATACGACTTCGACACGCCGTACAATCGTGTTGGTACGAAATGCGCTCGCTGGGATGGCCCCGCCCTTAGATATCCGGAAGGCGTGTTCAAGTACGGGATGGGTGTTGCTTCCATGGATTTTGAGTGTGCACCCTGCATCACGGAAGCCCTAGCGGAGCGTGTCAAACACCACAACTGGGGTTACCTGAGTACCACCGAAGACCTTCGAAACGGAATCATTAATTGGAACGGCGAAAGACATGGTGTGGATCTCGATCCTAGCCTGGTTACCATTTCCGATGGTGTTTATCCGGGCGTCATCGCAGCGTTGCGGTCTTTCGTTCCAAGAGGGAATAAGGTTCTGTTGATTACACCGGCGTATTCCGGGTTCTATTCCATGGCCCGCGCGGCGCATGTAGAAACCCTGGACAGCACGATGCGCTATGTTGATGGTCGCTACGAGATTAACTGGCAAGACCTAGAGTCGAAGATGACGCCAGATGTGCGAGCAATGATTGTCTGCAATCCCCAGAATCCCACCGGCAATGTGTGGACGGAAGAGGAATTGCTGCGTCTTGGCCGTTTGGCCTTGGACCACAATATTGTCGTTCTGTCGGATGAAATTCATTCTGATGTTATTCGCAGTGGTCACAAGTACGTGCCGTTTGCCAGCTTGCCGGACCAGGATATAGTTAATAACAGTGTTTCCTTTAACGCCATCAGCAAGACTTTCAATCTTGCAGCTATGAAGAATGCGTATTACTACTCGAAGAGCCCTACTTTGTTAGCGCGAGTAAATCAGTACCATCGTGCTGAACTCAGCACACTGGGTGTGGTTGCTAATGCGGCTGCATATGAACATGGTGCTGAATGGTTCGACCAAGCCAATGCCTACATGGACGAAAGTCACACCTTTGTAGAGAATTATTTTAAGCAGAACATGCCCAGTGTTGGCTACACACGCAACGAGGGTACCTTTATGACCTTCCTGGATGTAAGTAAAGCGATGGAGTCTGTCGGCGCCAACGAGCTTTATAAGGAACAAGATAAGCAATCTCCAGAGCATTATTTCCGAGACTGGTTAACCCACCAGTCAGGGATTTATCTGAATGCCGGTTCGGATTATGGCTCGGGAGGCGAAGGCCACATGCGCATGAATATTGCTTCGTCACGATCGGTGCTGAAAGAAGTACTGGATGTCATGGCCAAAGCAGTTAACAGCGTCTAAGACCGACCAGAAGGTAGGGAACTATAAAGGGGACAGGCTGAAAGGTCTGTCCCCTGTTTAATTCCTATTCCACAAACCAAATCACCCGCTCTTAAGTGTAAGAGGTCTAACTAGCTTTTCCCCATCAATCAGGCGTGCAATGAAGGGACAGGCCTGTTTAGAAAATTCTCCTGAACAAGATCCGTCCCTGATATCGAAGGGGTTTAATCTTCTGTCTCTATTTTGAATTCTGAGCCTAAAGCTGGATTTATGTAGTCATCCGGTAATACACGGTCGGGATCGGGCCGCACGCTCAGATAATCGACATGTACAGGTATTTCCAGCCAGCCATGAGGTGTGCCTGCAGGGATAATGATAATGTCGCCTTCTTTTACATGCTTGGCTATCCAGTCTCCGACTATCAGTCCACTGCAGGAAGGCCCATTTAAAGTAGTAGTGACGACACTATTCGGACCAGATGCATTGCCATTAAATATTTCACCACCGGTTACAAGGGTGCCTGAACCAGAGGCAATGTAATAAGTTTCGGTCTGATGCATATGCATGATACCCCTTGCCATACTATTACGGCCGCTGTTTTGGGTGCCGCAGGGGTTTTGGGGATTTTCATTGGCACGACCGCTAGCTCGCTCCACCGCATTGCGGTGAATAATGCCTACTGACAAATTCAATTTGCCGATATCACGGCTGACGATCTGACGATCGACGCCCGGCAGTTCATTCACCCCTTGCCACTCTTCTTCCGTAATATAAGTGGCGTAGGTCTGATCACTTTGAGCCGTAGCTGCGCTATAAATAACGAGCGCGACGCTGGCCATTAGTAATTTGATCTGCATTTTCATAGAGTTGCTCCTTCTTCCTTCTAGTTTAGTAATTCTAGAGAGTTAAAAACTTAGCTCTGTGACTATATATTGTGCAGCTGCTTTTACCAATTAGAAAGAGAATAGGTACTCTAATTAAGTAGAGATTTATAAAGTTTTACCACCACCGCGATTTTACTAAAACTCTTCAATTTTCAGGTCCATCAGGGTCTTAGCTCCACTAAGCATTAGTTCCCTGTGACTATTAGCCTTAGGTAACAACCTTTTGTAGTAAAATCGCGCTGTCTTGATTTTGCCTTCGTAGTAGGCTTTTTCCTCGGTACCTTCTTCCAATGCGCGGTATGAGGCATCAGCAATAGCTGCCCAGAAATAAGCTAAGGTCACATAACCTGCGTACATCAGGTAATCTACTGAAGCAGCTCCCACTTCCTCAGGGTTGAGAATCGCTTTAATGCCAATTTTGTTGGTGAAGCTAGCCCACTCTCGGTAGTAACGGCGCAGAGGTCTTATGAATTCATCCATTTTTCGGTTTTTGTTGTCCCGGCAGAAGCGGTGCATCACCCGAGTCCAGAAACGTAACATTGTCCCGCGGTCTCCCAGTATCTTGCGGCCCAGAAGGTCTAGTGCCTGGATGCCTGTAGTGCCTTCGTACAACATTGAAATGCGGGTATCACGCACGATCTGTTCCATACCCCACTCGGCGATGTAACCGTGGCCACCGAAAACCTGCATACCCAAATTGGCAGCCTCGAAACCCGTCTCTGTTAGAAAAGCCTTAGCAATCGGAGTTAGCACGCTCATCAGCGCTTCAGCTTCTTTTTTTTCTTCTTCGGTTGGATTCCCGGAATTAAGGATATCCCCTTGCATAGCGCAGAAATATATCAGTGCTCGTCCGCCCTCAGCGATTGCACGTTGAGTCAGAAGCATACGGCGTACGTCCGGATGGAATATGATCGGATCCGCTGATTGCTGAGGGTTCTTCGGGCCCGATAGTGCGCGCATCGCCGTTCTTTCTCGTGCGTAGGCCAGCGCACCTTGATATGACTGTTCGGCAGCCGCCATACCTTGCAGCGCCGTACCAAGGCGAGCAAAGTTCATGAAGGTAAACATGCAGCGCAGACCTTCGTTGGGAGGTCCAATCAGGTAACCAGTGGCGCCATCGAAATTCAGTACACAAGTGGCGTTACCGTGAATCCCCATCTTTTGTTCAATGGAACCGCAGTTAACGTTGTTCGACGCTAATGTATCTGCGTTAAGTTTGGGTACGACAAATAGCGAGATCCCCTTAGTTCCGCCGGGTGCATCGGGCAATCGGGCCAGAACGATATGCACAATGTTTTCTGCCATGTCGTGTTCACCGGCAGAGATAAAGATCTTGGTGCCATCAATGCGATAGCCACCGTTGGCATCGGGTTGGGCCCGGGTTTTCAACAGACCCAAATCGGTACCGCAATGAGGTTCGGTTAGGCACATGGTGCCGGTCCATTCACCGCTGGTTAGTTTAGAAAGGTAGGTCTTTTTCTGCGCTTCGGAGCCATAGGCCGCCAAGGTCAGCTTTGCTCCTTGGCTCAAACCAGGATACATCTCCCAAGCCCAGTTCGCTGTGCTCACTAGTTCATTTATAACTACCGATAGTGACCCTGGCAAACCCTGTCCGCCGTACTCTGGATCTCCGGCGAGCGAGGGCCATCCGCCAGCAACATACTTAGCGTAGGCTTCCTTGAAGCCTGGCGGGGTGGTAACTACGCCGTTATTAAATTTGCAGCCTTCTTTGTCGCCGATTTGGTTTAGCGGGGCCAAAATTGATTCCGCAAACTTGCTTCCTTCGGAAATAATGGCGTCCACCAGATCGCGAGTAGCTTCTTCAGCTCCGATGGACTGATAGTGTCCCTCTGCTTCCAATAAATCATAAAGGACGAATTGAATGTCGCGAATCGGGGCTTTGTAATCAGGCATTGTAGATTTCTTGTTTCGAGTGGTTAGGGAAAAAATGAGAACGAATTCAAAAAAGGTGTGATATTCAGCTGTATATTCACTTATCTTGTTAGTTCAGACTAGTGTCCACTTTTAACATTATTGAATTTGTTACTCCACCTCTTCAAACTGTGTGCTAAATAACCCCAAGACTATTTTGAGTGATTTATGTCCAGAACAACACGAACCATAGCAATAACGACTGTACTTTGCCTTTTAGCGTTCAATGCGCAGGGCCAAGATGCTTCTACTGAAAACCTGGCAACTTCGCGATTACAATCTTTAATGGACATCTACTGGAGTTACCGGTTGGCGGAGAGCCCAACTTTAGCAACAGCTGCAGGAATGAATGACTATAACCACTTATTACCGCAAGTTGCTCCATTGGACCGAAGTCGTCGACTGCGAGCCGAACAGGAATTCTTATTGCAACTCGGAGATGTAGATCGCACCGCCCTAAATTTAGAAAATCAAATCAATTATGACCTTTTGGGCTGGGTCCTTGAGATTTCCATTGAAAGCATGGAGTTGAATACGGACCGCATTCCATTCAACACCTTCTCAAGTTTTTTTACGGGCGCTTTGCGAGCGAGCTATGGAGTGTCCATGACCACCGAGGAAGATTATCAGGCTTATACTTCCCGTATTCGTGAATTCCCACGTTACTTTGCCGAGAACATCGACAATATGCGCGAAGGAATGCGATCGGGATTCGTGTTACCGAAGGTCATTATTGACGGGGTGTTACCGACGGTGCGGGCTCAGGTCTATGACAATCCGGACAACAGCAGTTTGTTTGAACCTATCGCCGAAGTGAGCGATCGGTTGTCCGCAGCCGTTCAGGAACAGATACGTCTTGAAGCTCGCGAAGCTATTCGCTTATACGCTATTCCAGCTTTCCGAGAGCTGGCAGAGTTTTTACAAAACGAATATTACCCGATGGCAACGGAGGGTATTGCCGCCCAGGATCTCTCCAATGGGGACGCGTTTTATACTCACCAAATAAAAGTGTATACGACACGTACTGATCTGAGCGCTGAGCAGATTCACAACATTGGTGTCAGTGAAGTAGCACGTATTCGCAGGGAAATGGAGGAAGTAATAGCGGCTTCGGGTTTCGATGGTAGCTTCGAAGAATTTACCGAGTTCCTTCGTGCTGAACCCCGCTTCTATGCGAATGATGAAACAGCGCTGTTAAAAGAAGCATCCTTTATTGCGAAGAAAATAGATTATCTCCTTCCTGAATTTTTTGGTCGATTGCCAAGGGTTCCCTATGGGGTAGTGCCGGTCCCAGTAGAGATAGCACCGAACTACACTGCTGCTTCTTATAACTCTTCTCCGGTCGGTGGTATTCGAGGAGGAGCTTTCTGGGTGAACACGTTTGCTTTGGACCAGCGTCCGCTATACGAATTGCCGGCTTTGACTCTGCATGAAGCTGTCCCCGGACATCATCTTCAAACTAGCATAGCTCGCGAACTGGAAAACTTGCCAGAATTTCGCAAGGAACTTTACTTCAGCGCCTTCGGTGAAGGATGGGGGCTCTATTCTGAGAAGCTCGGGATTGAAATGGGCATCTACGGAAATTCTTATGAACATTTCGGCCGGCTCAGCTATGAGATGTGGCGAGCATGTCGTCTGGTTATAGACACCGGTATTCATTCCCAAGGCTGGACTCGGCAGGAGGCTATGAATTACCTAACTGACAACACCTCCTTGTCAGCAGTTAATGTGCGGGCCGAAGTTGATCGCTACATATCCTGGCCGGGACAAGCATTGGCATATAAGCTGGGAGAAATGAAAATTTTGGAATTGCGACAACGCACGGAGGCGGCTTTGGGAGATGCCTTTGATCTTCGCTCGTTTCATGATGCCCTATTGGGACAAGGTGCGTTGCCCCTGGATATTTTAGATACAGTGATTGAAAACTATATAGCCGGGACACCACCTAACTAAGGGCTTGCTCGCTCTACTGCATTGTAGTGCTGTCCCGCGGTTGCGTTCAATTCCGTCGTTACGCCACTAGGCCACTTGATCTGTACAGGCACTGACTCCCGATCGCCAAGAGGCAGCAGCAAGGTCATGCTGTTCTGGCTTTGGAAACCTTGAGTGGAACGTACGTAGTGATATCGCGTGAGGTTTCCTGTTCCATATTGGATTCTAGCGCCAATCGCATCGCGGTTGCTTCGTGTACCAGTCAGGGTCAGCCAGGCAGCATTGCCAGTTTCGTCTGTTTGACGCATGAATAATTTGTTGGTCTCACGTGATTCCGCCTTCTGAGCAAAATCAAAGGGAGGATGTCCTCCAAGGTTAAAATAAAAGTCGGTAAATCCGTCCCGATTGACATCAGCGAATACAGCTCCATGTCCGCGAGTCATAGTGTGGGCTTCATCCGGTTTAACAAACTGATCGGTGCAGCGCTCGAATCGTCGTTGACCACGATTGCAGAGGAAAACGTCGGCGGCAACAAACTCGGGTTCACCAGTGCCTATTACTATGTCGGGGAAACCGTCATCGAAAAAATCGCCGACACCTAATCCCATGGTGTTTTCGTACGGAGCAATGCCGGCACTTTCTTCGCCGGATGGACCGTTAAGGCGCGCATTACGGCGAGCTATGCTCAACTCATTAAACATTGGATGGATATCGGTTTCCGACTGTTTGATATGATTGGCGGTATCGATTCCCCCCTCTCTACCCACTCGATCAAATTGTCCGGCTCCATCACCGAAAAAAATGTAGTCCTGTGAGTCCCAGCGACCGAGATAAATATCTTCATGACCGTCCTGGTCAAAGTCGGCGCTGGCGGCGGCAAAAACTGCAGGCAGTCCACTGTGGCCTTCCATCGGTTCGGTGAAAATTTCTTGAGTCACCTCGGTAAGACTTTCACCGTCGTTGCGATAGAACGCATGCCAGTCCATTCCTGCCAAGTAAACGTCTTGATCTCCGTCCTCGTCGTAATCTATCCAGACTGGATTTTTTGCATCTTGATGGAGAGCTTCCGCTATGCCAAGTTGCCCGCCTCGTTCATCGAAGGTACCGTTTTGCTGGTTGTGAAAAAGTAGCGGTCGACCCATTCGTCGGGTAACCATGACATCGAGCCAGCCATCGTTATCGTAGTCAGCCCAGGAGACGCCCCACCAGGGGTTTGCCTCGGCTGAAGCAGAGCCCTGTCCCAGTCCGGCCTCGTCAGTGACATTCACAAAGCCCTGGTTTTGATCGATACGATTTTCCAGCAGCACTAGCGATGAGTAATTAGTATAGCCGCCGTTACCTACCATCATGTCCGGGTCGCCGTCATTGTCGTAGTCAGCAAAGGATCCCACCCAGGTGCCATGAAAGTCGGCAGGGTTAAGATTGAACTCGCCAGGTAGAAAATTGCCGGACCCATCATTTACATAGATCATGGATATACCGAAAGGAGGTCCAAACAAACGTCCATCGGTATCAGCCACGAATAAATCGTCATCTCCATCGCTATCAATATCAACAAAGGACGCACCGCGGCCATAGCCCACCACCCCGCCCAGACCACGAGGCTCGGCTACTTGCAGATAGAGGTCAGTAAAGTCTGAATTGCTAACAGGCAGATCATTATTATCGGGCACACTCACTACTTGTGCACATAGGGAACCCGCTAGAAAAACAGATCCCACACCGGCAATGTTAAGTAGAAACGTTCTAAAGGGGATGAAGTAAGAGCAGAAATTCATTGACGGTTATCCTTTAATTTTTCTTGTGTGGTTAATTTTTCACGGCGAAGCGCTCTTCAGCCCTGTGCCCAGAAAGAATAAATCTCATGCCGTAGTTTCCTTCATGGCAAGCGTATTCATAAATGGCATCCGAGCTGGCGTCGAATATAATCTCCCGCGTGTAAGGCTGGGTAAAGGAACCAGGATCGTCAATTGTTATCTGATATTGCATTTGTGATTCGCTGATTCGAGTCAAGCGTTCCACCTGTATCTTGTCTTCTGGTCTTGGTCCATTACCGCTTCTTTCGGAAAAATTGGTCGTTTCAATCACCAGCACATCGCCTTCCCAGTACCCGCGGGAGTTGCCATGCCACAGGCTGGTGTTGCTATCCAATGAGGGCCTGTCTACCAGAGGTATAATACGAGCATCATGCACCATCTCCTGGTAGATGACGACGTGGTCCTTCGACTGTACGATCTGCCAGTAACTGTTGTAGCCGGAGCCCAGGAATGGTGCGCCGAAACTGATACATCGTTCGCCGAGCGAACGATCAAGCCAGGAATCGGCAGGATGTTCGCGCCGGTGCGCAGCTCGTTCCCGACTCAATGCAATGGCTTGCTCAGTACGTGGTGGGTACTTTCCATCCGGTGGATCTATGATTTGCGAAGTGCGTCTGTGCACGCGGCGGGCTGCCATCCATTGCTGGTCATAGCTGCCGGTGGCGGCTTCGCCCGGGCGGATCTCACCTGTAAAAGCGGCAATCAAAATATTATTACCGAATAAGGCATCACCAGGTTGGTTCGCCAATTCCGCAACGCGCTGGTTTAGGAACACCAGGTCGTCGTCTGTGAGGAATTTTTTGTCACCAAACACGTCGTGACGTTCCACGGGGGTGATTGTGTTGTTAGCCCATACACCCTGCAGGTCTGGTTGGCCATTGATGGTTCTTGGTACCTGGTAAATTGTGTCTGTTTGGGCGAGTGCTAAGTTATTGAATAGTAAAATACACGCAGTGAAGCTTATCAAACTGAAAACTTTCATTATTTTTTTCATGGTGCAGTTCCTGATTCCAATCCGAGGCAGTTGAGCTGGAAAAACTCTAAACCTCTCGGTCAATTAGTGCAAGTGAATCGGGTCTCACCTCCGACAGTAGATTTGCAAACATAAAGGTTTTATTCTCATTTATACAAAACAAATACGAACGTGCGGAGGACACCATGACCGGGTCATCACGAAGAGACTTTATTAAACGTACAGCGCTGGTTACTGGCAGTATGGCTGCAGCGGGAGCACCCGTTGTGGCCGCATCTGCGGAGAATACCAATTCTTCAAATCCTATATCTAAGTCTGCCCGATTGAGGGAGCTATTAGCCGAGCCCGGTGTGACGGTGATTCCGGAAGCATACACAGTTTATACGGCCAGACTGGCTGAGCTTGCCGGGTTTCCCGCCATATATGTCGGTGGCAACATGATAGCTGGTATGCATTTTGGTATCGAGGATTGGGGGCTTGTGGATTTGGCCGAACTAGTAGAGGTGGGTGGACGCATCGCCGGTGGTGTATCCGTTCCAGCAATAGTTGATGCTGACCAGGGAGGTGAAACTTCATTGAATGTTTATCGCAGTGTTGAACGGTATGAGCGTGCAGGTATTGCTGGGTCCCATATTGAGGATACACGCAACCCCAAACATCTTGGACCCGGTCGAAGTGAATTAATGCCGGTAGAAGAAATGGTCGAGCGTGTTAAAGCTGCTGTCGAAGGGCGTTCCGATCCGAACTACGTCATCATTGCGCGTAGCGATTGCCTCTGGATAGGTAGTAACCCAGGTGATCATCGGGAAGCTATTCGCAGGGGTAATGCCTTTGCTGAGGCGGGAGCTGATGCTTTCTTTGTCGTTAGCATGCGGTCGGACCAGGTACAAGAAATCGCCTCGAATATTCCTATTCCTCTCATTGCTCTCAATATCCCCGTTGATGAAATCAGGGATACATCCTGTTCGATAGACATTCATGGCGTGCAGGTCTATCAGGCAGCTGCCTCGCTTTATCAAACGATGCTCGGAGAATTACGATCGGATGGCCAGTTCAGGCGTGGGCCCGAGCGGCGCTTGGATCCGGATATCGTGGCCCAGGTCCTGGATATTCCGGAGTACAGTGAACTCGCTGATCGGTGGTCACAGTTAAAAGGGTAGGGAACTTTATGGAACAAAAACTAAATCGCCGTCAGTTCTGCTCTTTCACTGCGGGCACAGCCTTGTTTGCTCGGCCGCTCGATCTGTTCGCTCAGTCCTATGACCTAATTGTGCGAGGTGGTCGTGTTATAGATCCCTCTTTAAATATCGACACTATCGCAGATGTTGCGATTACATCAGGTCGCATCGCAGCCGTGTCAACTAACATAAGAGCAAATGCCACAGAAGGAATAGATGCGACAAATCGGATTGTGATGCCTGGTCTCTTGGATATTCATGGTCATTATGCACAAGATGCGCAAGGCCCCCACATATGTCTTTCCGATGGAGTGACCGGGTGGGTAGACGCTGGTTCGGCTGGAGCAGATGGAATTGACGAGGTCGTAGCCATCGCAAGATCTGCTCCGCAACCAGCTCGCGTGCTGATCAACATCGGTCGGCGTGGCGTCATACCCGAAGGTGATACAGCTGACTTGGCGCTGGCTGACGTTGAGTTGGCAAAAGCTGCGATAGCCAGGAACCGGGATTATGTTGTTGGGGTGAAAGCACGAATGACAAATGGAGTAACCGCTAACGATTTAGTAGTAATTCGCCGTGCTCAGGAAGTGGCGTCCTATTTCAATTTGCCTTTGATGATTCACATGGGTCAATCGGAGTCGACAATGGGCGAGCTAGTAGCTGAACTCAAACCCGGTGACATTGTGACTCATATGTATGCGCCTCCGCCCAATGCTATTATCGATGACAACGGGCAGATTTTTCCTGAAGTGCTCGCAGCGCGCCGTCGGGGCATCCGCTTCGATGTAGCCAATGGCCGTATTGATCATCTTCGATGGGATACTTTTGATGCCATCATGGCGGCCGGTTTTTGGCCTGATACGATTTCTACGGATGGTTTCTCAAACAGCAGAAGTGCACCTGGCGTGGTGGATTATCCCAATGTCATGTCTAAGCTACTAAACTTTGGTATGCCATTGGACGCGGTTGTTGCCTGTGGGACAGTTAATGCTTCCCGTATTTTTCCCTTCTTGCGTGACAAAGGGACGTTAAACGTCGGAGCCCAGGCAGACATAGCAATATTGGAATTACGCCAGGGAAACTTCGATTTCGTAGACAACTATGAAAATGTGAGAATTGGCACTCAACGATTATTTCCTTATGAAACCGTGCTTGCTGGCAGACGTGCACCTAGAGCTTAAACAGTCAATATTGTTGCAGATACTGGAGTATGTCTCAGGCATTGAACAGGTTCTAGAACAGAGTGTCGGGAACTTTTTGCTTTGCAAGAAGGAGAAAGGAAAAGGTACTGAACAAATTGGTTAACATATAGGTAATAAGCCTCATTGGTGATTTGGTGTGCAGCGAAATGCTCAATTAAAGGGCAGTGGGTTTGCTGGCGCCGAAGCTGTGTTCAGGCTACTATTTAGGCAAATATGGAGAGTAGGATTATGAACCTACCAAAACCCAGAATATTGCGCTCTCTGTTGGTATTGAGCCTAACGGCCTGCGGGCCGCAGGACTCGACTGTGCCAGCGTCGCCGCTGTTGCGTAATAACACGGAACAGGCTGTTACCGGCGTAGCTGAAATCTCTGCATCCCATGTCAAGGAAGCCATTAACCAGTACTGTGTCGTTTGCCACAGCGAGCAGCTTGAAACTGCGGGCTTAAGGCTGGACTCGGTAGATTTGACTGATGTCAGTGCCCAACCGGAGCTATTAGAAAAAGTCATTCGAAAACTCCGCACTGGTACTATGCCGCCGGAGGGACTACCTGCGCCCTCGCCTGAACAACGTCATACCATGGTTGCCTGGCTGGAGTCATCCCTTGATGAAGTGGCTGCTGCGAGTCCTAATCCAGGCCGGACAGAAACTTTGCGCAGGCTCAACCGGACAGAGTATCAGAACGCCATCAGGGATCTTTTGAAACTCGATATTGATGCCAGTTCCTTACTGCCTCCTGATGAAAGCGGGCATGGGTTCGACAATGTAATTGTGGGAGACCTGACACCATCTTTGTTGGATCGGTATCTATCCGCTGCACAAAAAATAAGTCGACTTGCAATTGGCGGCGCTCAGGCTTCGGTGCAGAGTGATGTTATCAGTGTACCGCCAGACCTTACTCAGGAAGAACATATTCCGGGGCTTCCGATAGGCACGCGGGGCGGAGTATCCGTCTCTTACACTTTTCCACAAAACGGAGAGTACGACATTCAGGTAAGGCTCGCGCGGAATCGCACTGGTGACATTGGTGGTTTGCTTAATTCTCAGCCTCAGTTAATGGAGTTGTTAATTGACCGAGAAATCATCGAAACTTTTATGGTAGTTAGGCCAAACGGACCGGATCATTCCGAAGTCGACAAAGATTTTAAAGCACGCATTCCAGTGACTGCGGGGCCTCATGATCTGGGCGTCACTTTCCCGAAAATATCTTCTTCACTTTTGGAAAGCGAGCGGCAGCCTTTGCAGTCTCACTTCAATGAAATTAGGCATCCTCGACTTAATCCAGCCGTCTACCAGGTAACGGTGACAGGACCATATGCGACCGAAGGCCCGGGAGACACACCAAGTCGACGACAATTATTTGTCTGCCAGCCCACAGACACTAGCCAGGAGGAAGCCTGTGCCCGAGAAATACTGTCTAACTTGAGCCGGCGTGCCTATCGCCGACCGGTGGACGAAACAGACGTAGAAGGGCCAATGACTTTCTATCAAAAAGCGCGCACTGAAGGTAATTTTGATGAAGGGGTTGCGGCTGGGCTTAGCGCTGTACTCATGAACCCACAATTCCTATTTCGCGTGGAACTGGCGCCTGATGATGTGGCACCGTCCTCGCCTTATTACATTAGCGACATTGAATTAGCCTCTCGACTTTCTTTCTTCCTTTGGAGCAGCTTGCCGGACGAGGAATTACTCGCTGTGGCAGAGCGTGGCGAACTTAGGAGTCCCGACGAACTTGAGACACAGGTGCGTCGTATGTTGGCAGACCAGCGCTCGAAAAATCTAGCGACGAACTTTGCCGGTCAATGGTTGCAATTGCGTAATCTGGAAGCGTTCAGCCCTAACGTACGCCTCTATCCGGATTTTGATGACAATCTACGACAGGCTTTCAGACAGGAATCTGAATTGTTTTTAGATAGCGTATTGCGAGAAGATCGCAGCATAGTTGATTTGTTGAATGCAGATTACACTTTCCTCAACGAGCGCTTAGCTAAGCATTACGGAATACCCGGTATTTTTGGCAGTCGCTTTCGTCGCGTTGAGCTCGCTGAGGGCAGCGAGCGAGGTGGGTTGCTCCGGCATGGCAGTGTCTTAGCAGTAACTTCTTTTCCAAATCGCACCTCGCCAGTCCTGAGAGGAGTGTGGGTACTGGATAATATATATGGGGCACCGCCACCGCCACCGCCGGCCGATGTGCCAGCTCTCGATGAGGCAGCAGTAGCGGCTTCCCTACCAATGAGAGAGCGACTTGCGGCCCATCGAAACAACCCGGTATGTGCAAGTTGTCACAATACTATAGACCCGGTGGGGTTTGCCCTGGAAAATTTTGATGCAGTCGGTCGTTGGCGGGATCATGATGGGGATAATGGGCCGGTTGACGTGACCGGCGGCCTTCCCAGCATGGGCAATTTAACTGGTGTTTCAGGTCTTGAGGCCGGTTTATTGAGCCGACCCACATTATTAGCTGATACAATTACGGAGAAGTTAATGACTTTCGCGCTCGGGCGAGGGGTGGAGTACTATGATGCATCTGCGATCCGCAAAATAGTGCGCGAAGCCGAACCAGACGGCTACCGATTTTCATCTCTAATCATGGGTATTGTGAAGAGTATACCTTTTCAGATGAGGACATCATTATGATCATTACTAAGAAAGCGCTACCCAGGCGCACTTTTCTCAGGGGCGCAGGAACGGTGCTGGCGTTGCCTTTACTCGATGCAATGATTCCCGCAGCGACTGCCCTCGCAAACACCCCAGCTAGGCCTGTGCCCAGACTTGGGTTCGTATTTGTGCCAATGGGAACCGATCATGCTCGCTGGACGCCAAAGGGAGGAGAAATACTCGATGAGTTATCACCCATTCTCAGTCCACTGGAAAACCTTAAAGACAAAATCACGGTTGTTACCAATCTGGAACTACAAAACTCGTATCCGGGCACACATGACACTTCTAATTCTGGGTTTTTAAGCGCCGCGTTTGCCAAACATACTGAGAGTTCGGATTATCACTCGGGGACTACAATCGACCAGATTGCGGCGAAACAGATAGGTCAGGAAACACGACTACCATCGCTTGAATTATCCATGGATATAAATCCACTCGCAGGTGTCTGTAACAATGGTTATGCCTGCGTTTATCAAAACAGCATTTCGTGGTCTTCACCGACGACACCTCTGCCATCGGAAGCACATCCTCGACTGGTATTTGAACGACTATTTGGAGAGGGAAGCACGCCTGAAGAACGCGCAGCTCTGCTAAGAAGCCGCGCCAGCCTGCTTGATTCCTTTCATGCGGATATTGCACGGTTGAAGGGCAAGGTAGGGACAGGGGACAAGAACCGTGTTGACCAGTACCTGGAGACAATCCGTGAGATCGAGCGCCAGATCCAGCGCGCTGAGGAGGCGGATGAAGAGGAGTTTTCCACCGACATGGACCGCCCGGTGGGAGTTCCTGCAGAATTCGGCGATCATGCGACTTTGTTGTACGACCTGCAACTGCTCGCATTACAAGCTGATATCACTAGAGTAATCAGCTTTCAATTTACGCGCGAGCTTACTAATCGTACTTATCCGCAAATTGGGGTCCCGGAACCACACCATCCTACTAGCCATCATGGTAATGATCCGGCGAAGCTTGAGAAGATCGCGAAGATCGGCCAGTATCATGTGGCCTTTTTTGCGGAATTTCTCGAAAAGCTCAAAGCAACTCCAGACGGGGATGGCTCTTTACTGGATAACACTATTTATCTGTACGGTAGTGGGATGGGCAACCCTAGTTTGCACGACCATGCGAATCTACCAATTCTTGTTGCTGGGGGCACATCTGCCGGATTACGGGGTGGCCGGCACATAAGATATGAGAACGGCACTCCCTTGGCCAATCTACACTTGACGCTACTGAATCGGGTTGGTGTTGATGTTGCCGCATTCGGTGATAGCAACGGCAAGATTGAGGACCTCTTCGACCCTGTGCCAGTTTGATTCTTATAGGTAGAGTATTTTCCTGAAGAAACGGAGATTTGGAAAAATCTTTTACAGGAGACTGAACATGAAACGACACTTGAAAAGCGAAACTTTTGTCAGAGCATTTCTTGTGGCCTCGATTTTGATTTTAGGGCCAACATGGGTGACTGTATCAACCTATGCTCAGGGTTCTGCGCTGCCGGATGCAGTGGAGCAACAAGACCGCGCGCTTATTAATCGATTGCTAGATGAACGTACCGATGTAAATGCAACTCAAGTAGACGGTATGAGTTCTCTGCATTGGGCGGTCTACCATGACGACGATGGTCTGTCCGAAAAACTCGTCCAGTTTGGCGCTGATACCAACGCTGAGAATCGTTACGGTATTACGCCGCTCTCACTAGCAGCGATGAATGGCAATGGATCGCTTGTAGAAATGTTGCTTGGTGCCGGAGCCTACCCCAATAAGTTTCTCGAAGGTGGAGAAACCGTCCTTATGATCGCTTCGCGTGCTGGTAGCTTGAGAGCGGTGCGAGCACTGCTTGCCGCAGGCGCCGATTTCAACGCGCAGGAGCAGCGGGGACAAACAGCGCTTATGTGGGCCGCGGCCGAGGGGCACACGTCCGTAGTCAAAGCTCTCATAGAAGCCGGAGGCAATATAGATCAAAAGTTGGGATCAGGATTCACACCACTTTTCTTTTCAGTGCGCGAAGGCCACATCGGTGTTGCCGTGGCTTTGATTGAGGCAGGCGCTGACGTGAATGCTATTCTCACGCGTGTAAGAGAACGGACCGCAAGGGCGGGCAATAACGCCACCACGCAGCCTGTTAATCGGGGTCTTAGTCCTATACTTCTGGCTGTTCGGAACGGCCATTTCGAACTCGCGATCGAGTTAGTGAAGGTGGGAGCCGATCCTAACGACATGCGGTCTGGCTTCACACCTCTGCATACGATGGCGTGGGTGCGGAAGCCGGACGCTAGTGATCGGGGCGATCCCTCGCCTATCGGTTCGGGGAACCTAACGTCCCTCGAATTTGTCCGGGAGCTTGTGGCGCTAGGAGCAGATGTAAATCTTCCTTTGGCTGAGGGTGCGCCTCGACAACCAAATTCGGCTTCCATTATTGAGACAGGAGGCTCAACTGCATTCCTCCTGGCCGCTGACCGGGCGGATGTTCCCTTGATGGAAACGCTACTTGAGCTAGGCGCCAATCCTTTTTGGTCCAATCTCAGCAGCACTACTCCTTTAATGGCCGCGGCTGGTTTAGGTACAAGGGCGCCAGAGGAAGAAGCCGGCACGGAAGAAGAGGCGCTGGCCGCAACAAGCTTGATGCTTGAACTTGGTGCTGACGTCAATGCGGTGAATGAGAATAACGAGACTGCAATGCACGGTGCGGCGTATGGGAGGTTTCCGTCAGTCGTAAAGTTGCTGGCTGAGCACGGAGCTGATGCTCACGTATGGAATCGAGTGAACTACCGAGGATGGACGCCGCTATTTATTGCTGAGGGCCACCGCCATATTCCACGCGGACCTTCACTACCGACGATAGAAGTTATCTCGCAGTTGATGTTTGAGGCCGGCATCTCAACGGAAGGGACGAGGCCGCAATTGATCGACCAATATGAGGTGCCTCCGAATCGTTAAAGAGTAGAGCTGGTGCACTGTAGGCATAGACTACATTCAAAGGCGTTTGGAACGCCTGCTGATTGCTTAAACCGTGCGTTTGAGTGTCAAGTACCCCAACAATCCGGAGCATTATCAAACAAACTGGGGTTTTTAGATTAAGTTAAAACCAGAAATTAGAGAAAAGCCTTATGCGCAATTGCGTAATAATGTCCTGTGGTATTGCAACAGTTTTGCTTATGCCCGCTTTTTCAGGTTATGCGGCTGAATTCACTCCAGGTCTAACTGCTTACGGTCATCCCAACCTGCAGGGAAATTGGACAACTGAAACGGCTACCCCGTTTCAGAGAACTGAAGAGTTGGGTGAAAAAAAAACTTACGCTCCGGAGGAAGCAAAAGAATTCCAGCTAACTGAAATTGCCAAGTTAGACGAGCGGGCTGCACCGTTAGAAGGTGCCATTGAAGCGCCGGAGGTGACGGTTTTTGTCGATAACAGTGCTGAATATCAATTCTATAAACGTGTTGAAAATGTATTGAGAATCGATGGGGAATACCGTACCTCGATTGTGGTTGATCCATTAAATGGGCGCATACCCTTAAGAGATGATGCTCTAGAAAATACATTTCGGGGTGAATGGAGGCAGGCCGGTTTTAAAAACTTGGACGGGCCAGAAATGGCTGGACCAGGCCCAAGATGTCTGCTCGATTTCGGCCCGGTGCCGCCTGCAGGGCCTATAGTCCCGATCAGCGCCAATTTTCAATTTGTTCAGAATGAAAACTATGTAGTGCTGTACATCGAAGCGGGAGCTGAATTAAGGATTATTCGGTTAAGTGATGAGCATCAGACCGGGTCCCACAAAAAATGGCGGGGCGATTCCATAGGGCACTGGGAAGGTAATTCCCTGGTTGTACACACTAATAATGTACACCCGCAATCATCGTCTTTTGTACTTCGTGCATCTGAACTTTTCGAAGTTAGAGAGCGCTTTACCATTGTTTCAGAAAACGAGATTTTTTATCGCTTTACCATCACTGATCCTAAAATTTATACGCAGCCGTGGACAGGAGAAATGATGCTTAATCGTATGCCAGAAGATGACAGGATTTACGACTACACTTGTCATGAGGGTAACTATTCTCTACCAGGAATACTGGCGGGCGCGAGAAGGCTGGATAGGGAATCTGAAGATCGACCTACTGATCCGTTTGGCAATCCGAACTAATCAGGGTCATAGTCCTAAAAAAGTTTGTCGCTAGATTCTGGCTAACCTCATATCTGCAAAAAACTGCTATTGTCGCTTTGCCGTTATAAAGTAGGCAATTAAACCAGTTACGATAATGGCGATACTGAAGAGCCCCTCCACTGGCCGGTTAATTAGAGTGAATCCTAGAGTCCAGGCGGTAAGAGTCAGGTAGATTAGTGGGGGCAGTGGATAAAGGAACGTGTGATAAGGTCTTTCCAGATCCGGTTGTTGCCAGCGAAGCACAAAAATACCAAAGACTGTGGCAAAACTGTTCAGGGCCATGGTAAAGCCGGCAAATACCATAATTGACTCGACTGTAGTTGAGAAAATAAACAACATGGCAATGGCAGCTTGAATGTAGATTGCTGTTCTAGGAATGCCGTTACTGTTTGTTCGGCCCAGGAATCTGACAGCTGGAAAGTCCTCCCCGATTACCTGAATCACTCGTGGACCGGCCATAGTCATGGCGCTCACAGTAGAAACAAGAAGTAATGCTAAGGCGATACCGAAAGTCCCGCCGATGGCTTCGCCAAATGCCGCCTGTGCAGCAATTGCGCCCACCTCGACTTGCCCCTCCAAGGCATCCATCGGCGCGGCATAGAGAAATGAAAAGTTAAGCCCTAGATAGAGCAGGGTGACGATGGAGGTTCCGGTAATTAGCACCACAGGCAAATTACGCTGCGGGTTTTCCACTTCGCTGCTGAGATACGTTGCTGCGTTCCAGCCGGTATAGGCAAAGCTCACATAGATGAGCGCTACGGCGAAAGTGCCACTGGTGAGTAAAGCCCCTTCACCTTCTGCAGGCAAAAAGCTAATAGATTGTGGCGAATCGGCGAACAACTGCACAGCGATGATGAAAACGACAATTACAATGATTTTTAGGGCAGTGAATATCTCCTGCGTACCACCGCTCGTGCGATGATTAGTAGCATGTATGGTAGTGAGGGTAATTAACAGCGTGGCAGCGAGTGCTTTTTCCAACAAGGGATTTGGACTAATAGGCAAAGCAGAGAAGGTATAGGCCGCAAAAGTCATCGCGGCCAGAGCAGTTGGGCCGGCAAAACCGACCGTTGAAGATATCCACCCTGACACAAAACCTGCTGCCGGATGGTAGATACTTCTGAGCAGGCTGTACTCTCCCCCGTTTCGGGGCAATGCAGCGCCGAGTTCAGCGTATGTAACCGCTCCACACAAAGCCACGAGGCCACCGACTGCCCATAACATCAACAAAGCAAAACCAGAGCGAATATCCAATAACTGGAACCCTAAGCTGGTGAAAACTCCGGTGCCTATCATATTGGCAACGATAACGGCTGTAATGGTTAAGAATCTGAATTTGTTTGAAGCCATGATTAAGAGTGAGCCAAGGACTGTTTTTCAGAAAACTACGAATCTGACTTTTCGATTACACAGCCATCGAGCAATGTCTGGATATCCTCTTTTGGGTAGCCTATTTCTTTCAAAATCTCGATCGTATGTTCACCCAATTTAGGGGCTGCGCCAGGTTTTATCTTTTCGGCGTTGCTCACTTGGAACGGGCTGTTCACCGTCCGCATTTTGCCCTCGGTGGGGTGTTCCATAGGGATGATGATGTCGTTTGCTTTTTTTTGTTCATCGTCGGCCGCTTCTTTGTATGTGGGCATGGCGGCGTGGGGAATGTCGGCGTCCTCCAGTGCACGATGCCAGTAGGCGAGGTCCTGTGCCTTAAACGCTTCGGTAATCTCGTGGATCAGCGATGGCATGTTTCTCGAACGGGCCTCAGAGGTAGCATAACGCTCATCATTGGGAAAATCACTGCGACCAATGGCTTTACAGAAAGGCTTCCAGTATTTCTTGAAATTAACCATGCTTAACTTCATTAGCCGGTCATCTTTTGTTGGGTAATGCAAGGAAATAAAGTTGTATGAGTTGCCCCTGGGTCTGGGTTCCCTAAATTCAGCGCCGGCTAGCTGGGCTTGCAGCATGACGGAATTGGCCCAGGCACCATTAGCTAGCAGAGAAGTGGAGACCTTACTGCCTTCTCCGGTTTGTTGGCGTTGGTATAATGCAGTCACGATTGATGCGTAAACAGCCATCCCACTTGGGTGATCGCCGGCACCATAAGGGAAAGGACGCAACCAACCGTCATAGGGAAAAATCTGGGTCTCGATGGCGGATCGAGACCAATATGCCACTACGTCATAGCCCGGATTGTGTTGTTCTTCCCCTTTCTCACCAAAGGCTGTTGCCAAAGCATAGATAATGCGCGGATTAATTTCGCGAATGGTTTCATATTCTAATCTTAGACGCTCTAATGCTTTAAGGCGGTAATTGGTGATCAGTATATCCGCCGTTTCAACCAATTTAATCAGCACTTCATAACCTGCTTCTGACTTCAGATCCACAGCTATACTTTTCTTGTTGCGGTTATCCACCTGGAACGGGTAGGCAAATTCGGAAACCGGTAGGCCGGGTATCTTGTGCCAGTTTCGATTCAGATCACCAGAATCGGGAGGCTCGACTTTTATAACCTCCGCCCCAAAATCCGCGAGAATCACCCCGGCCGATGGCCCCATGACCATGGAAGCCAATTCGATTACTCTCAGGTTTGCAAACAGGGGGCTGGCGCTCATAAATCTTCAGGAGGGGTCAATTAAAAACAAAGGAGTAAACCATACTCCGTCTCATTAATCTCTTCTTTATCCGATAAAATTTCAGCGTTGGCTATAGTCGGTTTCGACAGAGCCTGATACGCTTTAATCGATTAGGAGGAGCAGGCTATGAGATCAGTTCGAAATGGCATAAGTTCGATCCCATTATTGTCGTTCGCTATTTTTGCCCTAGCTTGTCTGACGGGCATAAAAGGTGTTGCTCAGATTGGAGCAACAGACGGTGAATGGCGTCATTACGGTGGGAACGTCGGCCATAGCAAATATTCGCCTCTTGACCAGATCAATGCTGACAACGTTCAGCGTCTTAGCGAAGCTTGGACCTGGGTTTCAGCAGATGAGGAAATCCGTAACGCCAATGAAACAATTCGGGAGCGGGGCTCATTTCGTAGTTACGCCTATGAGGTGACTCCCCTGATGGTGAACGGTGTTCTCTACACTACGACATCGCTGGGGCAGATCGCCGCCATAAATCCCACCAGTGGGGAAACCCTGTGGAGTTTTGACCCGGTTCTGTATTTGGACGGCCGCCCGGCAGTGCACGGGTTCATGACGAGAGGGCTGGCCTACTGGACCGATGGCGAACAGGAGCGACTCTTTTATGCTGGTGGTCGCACTTACTTATTGTCGATTGACCCGTCATCTGGCCGACCAGATCCAAACTTTGGTCGCGGCGGCCGCGTAGATCTTAAGCGTGGTCTGGGTCGTACTATAGACCCCTCGTTATATGCCGTAAGTTCACCACCAGTAGTATTGGGTGATGTTGTTATCGTGGGTTCTGCCATGACCGAAGGGACAGACTACCTGGAAGCGCCACCAGGACATGTCCGAGGTTTTAATGCACGTACCGGTGAGATGCAGTGGATCTTTCACACGATCCCACAGCCTGGGGAGTACGGATATGAAACCTGGCCCGCCGAAGCATGGAGTTACACGGGCGGTGCAAACGTGTGGACTCATATGAGCGTGGATGAAGAACTGGGATTGGTTTATCTTCCTATTGGTACGACGGTGCCGGACTATTATGGTGGTCACCGGCTCGGTGACAATCTATTTTCCAATTCGCTAGTTGCTTTGAATGGCGAAACGGGAGAAAGAGTTTGGCACTACCAGATGGTACATCACTCGGTTTGGGATTATGACCCACCTGCTGCGCCGAACCTGATGGATATCGTTGTCGATGGACGCGAAATAAAAGCGGTAGGCCAAATTACCAAACAAGGATTCACGTTTGTGTTCGACCGCGCTACCGGCGAGCCAGTGTGGCCAATTGAGGAACGGGTTGTACCGCAGTCGGAAGTGATTGGTGAAGGTACTTCGCCAACTCAACCCTTTCCCTCGAAACCACCATTGTTCTTAACGCACGGTGCAACAGAGGACGATGTTATCGATTTCACGCCGGAGATACACGAGGAGGCGCTGGAAATATTTCGTCAGTACAATAGTGGCCCGCTATATACGCCACCTGCGCTGGGTGACAATATCATTCGTCCCGGCTGGAGTGGGGGTGCTAACTGGTGGGGAGCAGCGTTCGACCCGGAGACACAAAACCTGTTCGTGCCAAGCTGGGCGCATTTCTCTACCGTCAATATCCAACCACCTCAGGATCCCACGTCAGATCTGACGATACGTCCGCGGGTCAGGGATCTTAGTGGCCCGCGTGGCTTACCCCTCTTTAAACCGCCTTACTCGCAGCTTGTTGCATTTGATATGAGTGCAGGTGAAAAGCTTTGGCATGTGCCGGTAGGAGAAGGACCACGCGATCATCCCGATTTGCAAGGCCTCGAGTTACCGCCCATGGGAAACTTTGAGAAGCTGGGTGGGCCGCTGCTGACCAAAACTCTCCTTTTCATAGGCCAGGGCTTTGAGACTAACCGCTTGGGTGCCTACGACAAAACTACAGGTGAAGAGCTATGGTGGATACAACTACCTGCCCGTTTCCACGCCGCACCGATCACCTATATGGCGGAGGGTAGGCAATACATCGTGTTCGCGTTAGGTGGAGGTGTCGGTGGAGAGACAGAACGCCTGATGGCACTCGCACTACCCTAGCGATTCCAGGAACTGAATAAGATTTCGTCCAGTTTCTTACCTGTTATACTAGCGGTTTGAAACCTTCTCTCGCGGAGGCAAAACAATGAACACTAATTCAGCTAACGTCATGATAAAAGGCGTGAATTTTACAGCAGGGCTTGCATTATCTTTCAGCCTTTCCCTATTTACTTTGACCGTCACGGCTCAGGAATGGCAACCTGAAATACTTTCTGATGGTCAGCCTAATATCACCGGTATGTGGAACAATGTTGGGGCGACGGCGACTCCCCTGGAGATGCCTGACCAGTTCGAGGGCCGGGTGCCCAACCAGGAAGAACTCGCTGACTTCATCAGATCTCGTGACGAGGCGCGTAAAGGCGCGGTGTGGCAAGGCTTCGAAAACAGCCGAGGCGTAGGCGCCTACGAAAACTATTGGTTTGACTGGTACTGGTCGGATGCTCAGGCGGATGCGCCGGCATTGATTGTCGATCCGCCTACTGGACGTCGACCGGCCTTCACCGAAGAAGCTCAGGTGCAAAAAAGATTCAATGTTGAGCATGAACACGATTCAGCCGGTAATGTTGAATCCGGCGATCGCTGTTTGTCTCGCGGCGTATTTGGGATGATGATGCCAACTGCCTATAACAACGGCAAGCTGATTATCCAATCACCAGGTTATGTGATGATTCACAGTGAGATGATTCATAACGCGCGCATTATTCCCATTAATGCCGGTGAACATGTGGATGAAAAGATTAAGCTCTGGGAAGGTGATCCGCGTGGCCACTGGGAAGGGAATACCCTGATTATTGAGTCTACTAATTTTCGCTACGTTGGCAATATGCGGGCGCCAGGTTCTGGCGGTGGCAATGCCGTACAGAATGAAGGTCGCAAGATGATCGAGACTTTCACTATCGAGGATGAAGATACCTTACGATATACGCTTACCGTCGATGATTCAGAGACTTATGAAGCTCCTTGGACTGTCGCGTTTCCCTATGAGTTGGATAACGATTACAAGCAGTACGAGTATGCCTGTCACGAAGGTAACTATGCGATGGATAATCGCCTGAGTGGAGCCCGCGTGGAAGAACGTGGGATCGCAGAATCAGGGTCAAGGTAAAAAAGAGATAGGCAGTAATCAGATGAGAAGTTGCTTGCATCACCTGCTGTGTTTACTGGGCTGGTGTCGATCGAAGAAACATTTTCTGATGACAATTAGGCGCTGACGTTTACTGGCGTTATAGATAGAAAAGGGGCAGGGTGAAAAGTCAGATCACTGAATTTTTGCCCTGGCCTTTTTTTATCCCCGAAGGTTTTGAACAAAAGAAAGAAAATTGTGATGGAAAATAATAATTAATCGATTGCTTTAGCCATTTTCATGTATTTAGCGCTACTAAAAGAAAAACTATTATGAAGAGACTGCTGTTCGTTTACCTATTGTTAGCCCTGGTCTTGGGTTGCGCACCGGAAGCTGAAAAAGAATTGTCTGCTGGCTCCAGTGAGTGGCGCCATCATGGTGGTAATCATGCCTCGGATAAATATGCGCCGTTGGATCAGATTGGAGCCAGTAATTTTTCCGATCTGGAAATTGCCTGGCGCTGGCAATCAGCTGACCTGAATCTGCCAGAGGATCTAACCTATCCCACTGGAGACTTCCGGGCTGTGCCTCTGGTCATTGGCGGCACTATGTATGTCAATACGAATCATGGCCAGGTGGCAGCCTTGAATCCGTCTACAGGAGAACAATTATGGGTGTTCGATCCCCAGAGTTACCTGGCAGGACCACCTTTGTTTTCGCCTATCCAAACCCGCGGTATCGAGTACTGGACCGATGGAGAGATCGAGCGTATTTTCCTCGCGACTATAGGTAAACAGCTTGTTTCCATTGATATAGAAACAGGCAAGCCCGATGTCAATTTCGGGGGCGATGGCTTTGTCGATTTGAAACAAAATTTTGGCAAGCTCGAGTTTGAGATGAACAACATTACCCACGGTGCGCCCCCGATTGCCGTTGGAACTACCGTCATTGTCGGTTCAAAGATCTATGATTATGCCATGTTGAACCGCAGCCCTCCCGGACACGTGCGCGCCTACGATGCCTATACCGGTGAATTCAAATGGCGCTTCAATACCATCCCGCAGCAGGGAGAGCCCTATTATGAAAGCTGGGAAGATGGATCTTGGCGTTCGGCGGGGAACACGAATGTGTGGACCTACATGTCGGCCGACGATGAAGCAGGTATCGTTTATCTTCCCGTGTCCACGCCTAGCAACGATTACTGGGGTGGCATGCGTTTAGGTGAAAATCTCTTTGCTGAATCTCTAGTGGCGCTCGATGTTGATACCGGCAACCGCCTCTGGCACTTTCAAACTGTGCATCACGGGCTGTGGGATTATGATATTGCTTCCGCGCCAAATCTAGTCGATATTGTCGTAGACGGTAAGCCCATCAGGGCTGTTGCGCAGGTTTCAAAAACGGCCTTTACCTATGTATTTGACCGCATAACGGGTGAGCCTGTGTGGCCCATCGAAGAACGCCCAGTCGCTCCTAGCACAGTACCTGGTGAGCGTGCCCATCCGACACAGCCGTTCCCTACCAAGCCTGCGCCTTTTGACAGGCAGGGTATAAGTGAGGACGACCTAATCGACTTCACTCCCGAGATTGCCGAGGCTGCGCGGGAGTTGGCCAATGAGTTTGTTTTAGGGCCGATTTTTACTCCACCCATTGTGCGGGGCAGTAATGGGAAAAGGTCCACTTTTGTTGTCCCGGGAGCAGGGGGAGGCGCCAATTTCCCTAGTGCTACCGTGGATCCTGAAACTAATATTCTTTATATACCTTCAGCGACACGCCCTCATGGAATGTCCCTCGTCGAACCACCAGCCGGCACCTCTGACTGGCCTTACGTGATCCAAATGGATCGCCAGGTCGGTCCTTTTGGCTTACCGTTGCTAAAACCTCCTTACCGCCGCATCACGGCTATTGATCTGGATACGGGCGAGCACGTTTGGCAGATACCCTTCGGTAGGGGCCCGGTAAATCATCCAATGCTGGAACACTTAAATTTGCCCCCGATGGGCAGTCTCTATACAGATGTGGTTGCTGAGGGTGGGATACTGATTACCAAAACACTACTCATTTCTTACCTGGCGCAAAAGGATGAGATAGATCCGGATGCGCACGGTTCTATTCTGGTCGCTCACGACAAGATGACCGGTGAGCTTATGGGAGAGGTTATGGTGGATCAGCGGCTGCACGGACCACCGATGAGCTATATGCATGAAGGCCAACAATATGTTGCGGTTGCTGGCGGTGGTCGGGACAATGATGATGAATTGCTGGTTTTTTCCCTGCCCAGGGAATAAACCGTAAAAATATTGTTCCCTGATGCGGAAAATAGAATTAAAGTGGTTGATAACGTAAAGAATTGGAGAATTAAGCAAATGATAGGCCGATCTAGGTGGGACCGCCTCGCTAGAGCTATCGGAATCGCTGCGTTACTGTTGGCGGGGGAAGGAGTTGCACAACAACCAGGATTCTCCTCTTGGCAGAATGATCTATCGCCAATACCTAATACCGACTGGAATTATGATATGGCTGCGCACCTTCTTGAGCGGGCCGGGTTTGGCGGTACCCCCGATGAAATACGGGCTCTGGCTATCATGCCACCAGAGGAGGCCGTTCGTAGTCTGGTCTACTTCGGTTCTGGTGAAAATGCGCACCTGCAGGCCTTTGACCACTCTGGCATTCATGACCCTGGCCTGGAACCTTTTCCTCCTAGCAGGCCGGCAACCACCGAGCTGGCAAAGAGAACAGGAGAAGCGCTAGGCATCAAGGTTAAACAAGACGGCAATCGAAGGCTGCAGCCGGTAGTAAACAAATTCTTCTATTGGCTGCGAGCGAGCGTTTTAGAGACAAACCGTGTCGCTTACTGGTGGGCCAATCGCATGGTTGCCACCAACACGCCGTTGCAGGAGAAAATGGCTTTATTCTGGCACGGCCACTTCGCCATCAACGAGAGTAAGGTTCGGGATTACCGCAAGCTGCTTGTTGAACTCGAACTCTTTCAAGAGATGGGTACCGGCAGTTTTCGAGATCTCATGGTGGCAGTTGCTCAAGACCCAGCCATGCTGTCTTTTCTCGATGCCGGAGTGAATGTTAAAGGTGCTTCAAACGAAAATTTCGCTCGCGAAATCATGGAACTTTTCACCATGGGTGTCGGGAATTACTCCGAAACTGATATTCGTGAGGCGGCTCGGGCTTTCACCGGCTGGAACTATGTCGATCTGGAATTTGTAATCAACGCAGAACAGCATGATGCAGACACCAAAACTTTCCTAGGCCACACCGGTGACTTTGACGGTGTCGATATAATCGATATCATCATGGAACAACCGGTCACCGCCGAGTATATAGCCGGCAAAATCTACCGTTACTATGTGCGCGACGAACTAAGCAAGGAATTGCAGACTGAACTTGGGAATGTTTTTAGAGAAGCAGATTACGAGGTCGCTGCACTGCTGAAAACAATTTTCCTTTCAAAAGATTTTTATAACGCTGAATCCGTTGGAGTCCATATAAAGAGTCCAGTGGAGCTGGCAGTTTCTACCTATCGAAAACTTGGACTCAATTACGTACCGGGTGTCCCAGATTTTAACGGTGCCACTGGTGCTCTGGGCCAGACGTTGTTCCGTCCCCCAACAGTAGCTGGTTGGGCCGGCGGTCGCAGCTGGATAACTCCCGGCTTACTGTTAGAGCGAGGCAACTTTGCCCGAGACGTGCTGTTTCCTGATATTAACTTTATACCTTCGGATCGCCGTAACGGCAGTCGAGAGATTCAGAGTGTAGCCAGGCGTATTCGAGAAGGTATGGACATTACATCCGCAACTCAGCCGTCATCCGTAAGTGAAGGACAAATTATTGCTGAGTCCAATATGTTGGCTGACAGGGATGAAGACTTCAATACGCGCTACGGTAGTTTCCGTGGTTGGCAGATGGCCATTGAACGCGTAAAACCGATTCCTCGTCACACTGCTCGGCTTAATTTGAGTCAAATGGTGGTGACACAAGATCTACAAACTAGCAATGAAGTGGTCGACTATTTCATTGCGCGTTTCATGAAGGTTGCGCCTGGTGAAGACTCGCGGCGGATGCTCGTTAGTTTCCTAGATAGGGAGCTTGGCACGTCCAGTATTAGCGAAGCACAAACTTATATGGAAGACGGTTTGCGCATGACGTTGCATCTGCTAATGAGTCAACCGGAATATCAGCTTAATTAATTATTTAATACAGACAATAAATGTTATGAAAAATCATAAACTGCTCGATAGAAAACTTAACCGCCGCGACCTTCTCCAGAAAGGTATGGCTGGACTTAGTATCGCTGGATTAGGTGGAACCGCTTTAGCGCCATCTCTGCTAGGGCGGGCCGCCGAAGCAGCAGCAGTTGCTGCAGCCAATGGCAAGATTCTGGTTATCTTGGAGTTATCGGGAGGCAACGATGGCCTCAACACTGTAGTGCCGTATGGCGATGATGCCTATTATCGTCACCGGCCAGAAATAGGTATACCGAAAGGTGAGTTGCGCGTTCTTGATGATCATTTTGGATTGAATCCAGGCCTCGCCGGATTCGAGCGTTTATATAAAGATGGCAAAATGGCTATCGTTCACGGATGCGGGTACGAGAACCCGTCTTTTTCCCATTTTACCTCGATGGCCTACTGGCATACCGCGGCGCCAAACAGCGGCGAAGAGTATGGATGGGTAGGACGACTTGCCGATTCAATGGCCCCTGAGGTACAAGCCAATTACATGGTGAATATAGCCTCCAGACAGTCGCTTGCGGTCCGGTCTGAGCACCACGTCCCCGTTGTATTTGACCAACCGAACCGGTTTATGCGGGAGGCCTTCTATGAGGAAAGGGACGTGCTATCCATGACCCATGATGTGGGTACGGTGGACAATCCATCGCGTCGTTTTCTATTAGATATTGCTCGCAGTGCCAACGAGGCTTCAGCACTAGTTCGGGAAGCCTGGTCCAACTACAGTTCGACAGTGGACTATGGGGTCAACAGTCTTGATTTACCCAAGGTCGTGTCGTTGATCGAGGCGGGAATGCCTACCCGACTTTACTACGTTTCCTACCGCAACAATGCCTTTGACACCCACGTTTTTCAAAACAACTTGCATCGTCGCTTGTTAACTTATACCTCCGATGCTGTATATGGCTTTATGCAGGATCTTGAGCGGATCGGTCGTGCAGACGATGTTGCCTTGATGGTCTTTTCCGAGTTTGGGCGGCGGGTTCCTGAAAATGTAAGCATGGGGACGGATCACGGTGCCGCTAACACAATGTTTGTAGCCGGCAAAAACGTCAAGGGGGGTCATTATGGTGAATTGCCCAGTCTGACCAATCTAGCTGAAGGGGACAATCTTGGTTATACAACAGATTTTCGTCGGGTGTATCAGACTATGATAGAGGGCTGGTTAGCGCATCGGAATGGGTCCGGGTTACTAAATGGCAATTTCGAACCCTTCGACATGTTTACCTAGCTGACTTACGCATCGATAACTAGGAAGATGAAAAGAATAAATGAAAAAATTCTTGTCAATTGCTTCCCTGACTGCATTTGTAGTTGCTTGCAGTTTTGAGGGCGAAGAAAACGCAACTGATGTCACCGGCGAGTGGCAACATGCCGGCGGTAACCATTTCAATGAAAAATACGCTCCACTTGATCAGATTAATGCCCGCAATTTTGCCGAGCTAGAAATCGCCTGGCGCTGGGTATCAGCGGACTCGCGCCTCCCCCAGGATCTGAGTTACCCAACAGGTGATTATCGGGCCGTGCCACTGGTGGTTGAGGGAGTGATGTACGTAAACACCAACCATGGCCAAGTAGCTGCGCTTGACCCATCCAGTGGTGAGGAGCTGTGGATCTTTGACCCGCAGAGTTACCGTTTAGGGCCCCCTCTCTTTTCACCTGCTCAGACGCGCGGTATTGAGTATTGGACTGACGGAGAGATTCAACGCATTTTCATCGCTACTCTAGGCAAACAACTGGTATCTATTGATATCAAGACCGGTCAGCCGGACCCTGACTTCGGGAACAACGGCTTCGTGGATCTCAAGAACGATTTTGGAAAGCTAGAATTTGAGATGAACAACATAACCCATGGTGCTCCACCTATTGCCGTTGGAAACTCGGTTATCGTTGGCTCCAAGATTTACGACTACACGATGAACAATCGCAGTCCCCCCGGTCACGTGCGAGCTTATGACGCTTACACCGGCCAGTTTAAGTGGCGCTTTAACACAATTCCTCAGGAAGGCGAGCCCTATAACGAAACCTGGGAAGAGAATTCTTGGCGTATCGCAGGTAATACCAACGTGTGGACCTTCATGTCCGCGGACGATGAGGCTGGTATTGTTTACCTGCCAGTGTCCACACCAACCAACGATTACTGGGGCGGATATCGGCTGGGTGAGAATGTCTATGCAGAAAGTTTAGTGGCACTGGATGCAGATACCGGAGAACGGATCTGGCACTTTCAAACAGTACACCATGGATTGTGGGACTATGATGTTGCCTCGGCTCCCAACCTGGTGGACATTTCGGTCAATGGCCAGTCAATTAAGGCTGTAGCGCAGGTGTCAAAGACCGGTTGGACTTATGTGTTCGATCGTCTCACAGGCGAACCAGTCTGGCCTATCGAAGAGCGGCCCGTACCTCCAAGTAATGTGCCTGGCGAGCGCACCCATCCAACCCAACCTCACCCTACCTGGCCTCTGCCGTTCGAGCGGCAGGGCATGAACGAAGATGATCTTATTGATTTTACACCTGAGATCAATGCAGCGGCACGAGAAATGGCTAAGGACTTCGTGATGGGACCCATTTTTACACCACCGATTGTAGCTGGGGCCGACGGTAAGCTCGCAACAATCTTTTTGCCTGGAGCTGGAGGCGGGGCCAACTTTCCGGGCGCGAACGTCGATCCGGAAACCAATGTCTTGTATGTGCCATCTCACACCCGGCCCTACGCAATGTCACTGGTTGCACCACCCGAGGGCACATCCGACTGGCCCTATGTAATCCAGGTCCAGCGTAATGTTGGTCCTATGGGCCTACCCCTGGTGAAGCCGCCCTATCGGCGGATTACTGCCATTGATCTCAACACGGGCGAACATGTGTGGCAGGTGCCTTTCGGACGGGGGCCTGCCAATCACCCTGCCCTACAACATTTGAATTTACCCGATCTTGGCAGTGTCTTCAGTGATGTCTCTTCGGAGGGAGGGATACTGATTACCAAATCTTTAGTGATTTCGCATTTAGCACTTAAAGATGAGATCGGGCCAGAAGTAGACGGATCCTATCTGGTAGCCCTAGACAAAACTAACGGGAATAAGGTTGGTCAAATCGAAGTTGACAAGCGCCTGCATGGACCCGTTATGAGCTATCAACACGAAGGCCGTCAGTATATTGCCGTGGCCGGCGGCGGTCGTAACAACGATCCCGCTGAGTTAGTCTTGTTTGCCTTACCGGAAGAATAAAATAAAGAGAACCAAAGAGATGATTAATAAAATAAATACAGAGAGTAGAAGAAGCGTCTTGTTCGCCGCCATATTGTTAGCGATGTCTAGCATACAATTAATTGCTCAAGAAAATCCCTATCAGGTCATCTATGACTGGGGCGAACTTCCCGGTGGTCGGCCGATGGGGGTGGTTACCGGTGTGCAACCCGACCCCGATGGTGAACATATCTGGGTTCTGGAACGCTGTAGCGCTAACCAATGCGCAGGTTCTGATCTGCACCCGCTGCACAAGCTCGACCTGCAAGGTAATACGATCTCGAGTATCGGAGGGGGGTTGTTTGCCTGGCCCCATGGTTTCGACATGGATGAGGACGGTAACTTATGGATTACCGAGGGAGCCCCTGACGGCGATGCAAGAGGAGAGCCCGGGATGGAAAGGGGCATGGGTCATCAGGTAATCAAGATCAATCAGGAAGGTGAGGTACTCATGCGGTTAGGAGAAGCGGGTGTACCTGGCGATGACACCATGCACTTTAACGGTCCAGCGGCAGTTCTTGTAGCTCCTAATGGTGAGGTATGGGTGTCAGATGGACACCGCGGCGGCAACAATCGAGTGATGAAATTTTCTTCCGACGGCGAACTACTCTTGCAGCTCGGTGGGGGTGTTCAGGACACCAGCCGAGAGAGTGGGCGATTCAATGATCCTCACGATCTTAAGATGGATTCGCAGGGCCGTATATTCGTAGCTGATCGCGGTAATAACCGCATCCAGATTTTCGATCAGGATGGTGAGCTATTGGACATCTGGACCCAGTTTGGACGCCCAAGTGGCATCTGGATTGACGCCAATGACACCATCTATGTTGCTGATGGCATGTCTGGAGAACAATGGAATACTGGCTGGCAGCGCGGAATTCGGATTGGCGATGTTGAATCCGGTTATGTGACCGAATTTATTCCGGATTACGAAATTCCCAACGGCAGTGGTATTGAATTCCTGGCATCGGACGCGGACGGGAATATTTATGCCGGGCAGGTTGGGCGACAACGGTTTGAAAAATATGTTCGCGTAAGACCGTAGACAAGAGTAAGAATTAAACTACAAAGGCCTATTGTTAGAAACTAGGCCTTTTGACACCGAGGGTAGCCAGGTTGTGAATTGCTCCTTTTGCTTTGGTGCTTCACTAACAGGTTAACGATCACCTGGCGCCATGTAGAACCAAATAGGACGCTTTGCACCAGAATCACCTATTGCTGCCCTTGCTGCCAACACAACCTTCCCGGCCAGGGTTTTGGTAAAAAACCAATTGGTGCCAGACCAAGCCGCGGGAATATGATCAGTTAAACCGAGCACTGAAATTTCATAGTAGCCACGGATATCCTGCGCAACTCTGGAGGGAATCCCGGGAATACCAGCCTCTTTCCATGGTGTTCCGTCAGCAACGCGGATTAAGGATTCTACAGCAGCTTCGATTCCATCGGCGCTTACAACTCTTCCGGTTCCCGCACGATTGCCAAACTTAGCAATGGCCCGGTCATAGGCAGGTCTTAGGCCACGAATTTCATCGATGACGGGAAGTAAGTCATCGTTCGATCTGGGTGGCAGTGGACAAACTAGACCCTCAGTTCCGGTTTCCGCAACAGGCTCTTCAAATTCTTCCAGTACCGGTTCTTCGGCTTCCAACAACGAAAATGCATGGGATAAAACACGATGCTGAAATTTTGCATCGTCAGGTCTGCCCAGCGGGCGTCCTAATGGGAAATCACACAGTAAGCCCCTTGGTGGAGCTGTATTTTCTATTTGCTTTCGCACGGAACCCAATGCGATGGTAGCAATTCCTTCGAACTCAAATACATGCGCTAACGTACTCACGGTACGTGTGCAGAGAGGTCAGACCGGGGTCAAGAGAGCGATATCTACTCCCTGTTCCTTCAGGAATTTGGCGCCTGCTGGACCACTGTCCATGCGAATTCCACTCAGATCGAACTGATTACCTGCGTAAGAAAGATGCACGTCCGACACCTTTCCAATCTTGCCTTCTGACTCCAACTCATCAAGGCGGTCCAAAGGAATCACCGTGTTGAAATCTGCGGCGAAGCCCACGCTATCAAAATTTGGACTCCAGTGGCCCGTCTGATAATCGCGCTTTTGATTTTTGAGCACCCGATAACCTATGTCGACGGGAGCAAAATCGTCCTGGTCTTCATGATGCAGGGAAGCTGTGCTGACGATGGCAACCGTTGCTTTGCTTAATTCCGGCGGAATCGTGAAAGCTTTGTTTTCAAACACCGGTGCCTCGATGTTCTCCGCCATAGATTTAACTTCTGCATCTGACATATTGTTCCTCGTTACTGAAGGATGGACTCTTATAAATCTTAGTTTAGTAATACTAGCAATATTCGTTATAGACTACGTTATAAAAATGTAGTTGAGGAACGCTGAGAATCGAATCCTCCGATGAAATAAACTTTTAGAATTCGAGCTATAGATTCGTGAAATAGCGAACCTAAAGCGCTGTAAACCCATACATCGAAACGACTTAATAACGTCAATGATAAGAGCGAAGAAATGAAAGTAGAAAATAGACTGCACCCCAATGAGGAGCAATTAAAGGGATTTCAGGAGGGTGACACGGATTCACCTATCTATATGTTGAACTTGCTCAAGTTTAAAGAAAAAGCCGAATATGAAGATGGCAGACAGGGTGATATGACCGGTGAAGAAGCCTATGGTGTTTATGGAAGAGAAGTTCAGGCTCACATCGAGAAGGTTGGTGGTAAAGGAATTTTCCTTGGTAATGTGAGCAGGCTTATGCTCGGGGAAGTCGAAGATTTATGGGACAAGGTCGCGATCGTAATGTATCCCAGCAGGAAAGCCATGATGGCAATGATTCAGGACCCGGATTACCAGTCTAGCGCCGTACATCGTAAGGCAGGTCTTTTGGGTCAGCTTAATATCGAAGTCAAAGATAATCCTTTTTAGAATAATACGGTTCAAGGGTGCTATTGCTTCG
>Ga0209034_10000128_pt1 | contig 37567 bp, 35 predicted proteins | sample MarorgKNORR_S2LV_2_FD_188219 | JGI IMG/M metagenome (GOLD analysis project Ga0209034, IMG submission 188219) | Marine microbial communities from the Southern Atlantic Ocean, analyzing organic carbon cycling - 250m_A/KNORR_S2/LV (SPAdes) (version 2) | ecosystem: Environmental > Aquatic > Marine... | reverse complement strand
CTGGAGAGGCGAATGGCCCAGATTGCCACAAGCGCGCTGATGAGCCATTCTCTCGTACTAGGGTCTTCGGATTGCGATCCGGCCCACAGGCTAAACGCAACGACTGCGAGATAAGTCAGCCCACCAGTGAGGTCGTAGAAACGCTCAGTCTGACTGATGGAAGCAGGAATCCAAGCCAACCATTGGACTGCGAATGCAATGATTGCACACCACACAACTGCGGGAAGCCCGTTGACCTCAACAGAATTGAAATCGATGGCGCTTGTTACCAAACTTACAATCAGCAGTACGCTGACCACCACTATGGCAGTCAATCGGTAATCTTCGCGGCTAGCTCTCATCGCTCTCGCTAACTAATGAGCGATTTCACTCATAAGATTCTGTCTGTTCCCTAATGGCCGTGCTCAATCATTCCGCCAGCATCGGCACCGTACAATACGAGAATCATCAGCACTACTCCGATTGCCACATTCTTGAGGGCCTCTCGACCAGTCTCGGGGTTGTGGATATCCGGTAGCGTGTCTACGGTTGCGACATACAGGAAGGTACCTGCAGCAAACAACATAGCCAGTGCGATAAAGTGTTCATCTAGGCCTTCTAGCGCATAGAAGGAGACCATTATCATCACAGGTGTGGCTAGTGCGAACAAGGCGACATCCTTGATGGAGTCATTCCTGTCTTCCCTCTCGTGCATCGAGAATACTCCTAGGCTGAAAGCCGCTGGCACCTTGTGGATCAGGACTGCCATTGCGACCAATGCAGTGACTGCCTCTGATGAGCCCGCAGCCGCAGAACCGATTGCTAATCCATCAGCTGCAGAATGCAAAGAAAGCCCGAGGACGAGCAGCCATGGTGCCTTACTGTGATGTACATGTTCGTGCCCATGCTCGTCATGATGGTCATGATGCTCCTCGTGGACTGCATGCCCCATTCCAGAGCCTTCTAAAATCAGCATCATGATGAATCCGGCTAGGATCGCCGCCCCGATAATCAGATTCTCAAGCCCTTCCTCCTCTTCTTCGCCATGACCTCCCTCTTCATGCGCGTGAGAGGTGATTAACTCCTCAATCTCCTCAATACCTGCAGTGGCATTGATTTCTCCTGATTCGACTTCTTCGATGACATGCTCTATACTCTCTGACAGAGACTCATCCGCCTCCTCATCGTGCGAGTCTTCAGTCTCCTCATCGTGCGAGTCTTCGTCCTCGTTATGGCCTCCAAGCAGGCCCTCAATCTCCTCGATTGCCTCTGATGCATCGATATCACCATGCTCTAACTCTAGAATCACTAGAGCGACAGAGCCAGCCAAAGCATCATCATCGCCATGTTCATCGTGGCCATGTTCATCGTGGCCCCCTGTAGCCAATTCAAAACCCTCTGGAACCACAACCAGAAGGGCCGAGGCCAGTAGAATCCCTGATGAGATTCCGGTAATTCTTCTAAGTGTATCAGGATTATCCTTGATCTTGCTGAATAGGGGTATAAGACCTCCAACGAGGGCCAATACCAGGGTTAGGGCTGCTAGTTCGATTGGTGCGCTTGCTGCTGACACATCGCCGCCGAACAGTAATACATATTTAACAAATGTTATTAATTTGGTGAGACTGGGCGTGCCATGAGTAGAGTAATTTCTTTCAGTGGCGACAAGGAATTCGCAAGTAGATTGGATTCGTTGATTGAGGATTCAGGCTATAGAAACAGAAGCATGTTCCTCAGAGATGCTAGTCTGCACTTCGCGGATGCAAATCGTGGTGGCGACCTGAGTATGATGGACCCGGACTCAGTCACCGAGGGGGTGCTGGTAATATTCTATCAGCACGGAGTTGAAAGCAAGATTCTAGATATAAGACACTCCAATTCGATCCAGGTCTCTTCATACAATCACAACTGCTTGACTGAGAGCCATACCTGCGTGGATACTATGCAAATCAGAGGAGAGGCCGGCTCCGTCAGGGAAATCGTTGAGAGACTCAAAAACACCAATGATGTCGACAGGATTTCATTTGTCTCTGCACCCCTGCGCGAAGCAGGGTGCTGCTGAATGCCTCCGGCAGAGGTCTAGCCTGCGTCGCATTGAAGGAGCGAAACTACGGCCGACAATCGTGGAAATCCCCTCGGAACTCAAGTCGATGCTCACGGGCTCGATGGGTCCAACCAAGCAGAAGGCGGCTCGATTGGTTGTTGATCTTGCTTCCACTGCGGCGGCCACTGAGTTCATCGAAGTAGAGAATGCACATGTCTCTGGAGTCAGTGTAATCACAGGGGGACACGGCCTCAGACGCTTCTTGGCCGATTTGTCCGGTGACCTTGATGGAAAGGTTGCAATTCCTACCACTCTAAACTCGGCCGGATGTGATCATCAGAAGATGGATGAGATGGGTATTGATCATCCCGACTTCCTTGAGCAGCAGTTTGAGATCGTGCATGCATACTCCGAGTTGGGCATAGAAGCAATACTTTCGTGCACACCTTATGACCGAGGAATTGAGGATGACGAAGGAATTGGATCTTGGGCCGAATCCAATGCAGTCTGCTTCTCCAACTCCTACACTTCACTCATCACCAACAGGGAATCAGGTCTTTCCGCCCTAGCTACCGCACTAACTGGATGGGCCCCAAAATGGGGGCTCCACCTCGCCGAGAACAGAGTCCCGAACATTCTTGTGAAGGTCGAGTGCGCTATGGCTGATCCCACCGATTGGAGCATCCTAGGGGACTGGATAGGCAAGCAGGTCAGTCCGGATTGGGATCTACCCTGGGGGCCGATGCCCAACATCGTTGGTCTTCCCGAATGGTCCAGCTTTGAGATGCGCAAGGCACTCACCGCTGCAGCTGCGAACTATGGTTCCCCGATGCTGTGGGCCGAAGGCCATACCGCTGTTGCTCCAGAAGTTGATGATTACCAGGGAGAACTAATATTCACCGAGGATGATTTGGCAGAGCGATACCGCGAACTAGCCCCTAGGGGACAAATCGATCTGGTAGTCATAGGATGTCCGCAAGCAAGTGTAGGGGAGGCCAGAGCAGTCGCCGCTGCTGCCAGAGCTAGGATGGAGTTGGGAGAAGCTATCCCGGACCAGAGGCTCTGGATTTTCATGAGCGCTCACAACCACGACTTGATTTCAGTAGACGGAACGCTCGATGTGCTAGAGGAGTCCGGTGCCTTGGTTCTCCGAGATACTTGTCCAGAAGTCACTCCTTACAATCGCTCCCGCTACAACCACTTGCTGACTAATTCCCTGAAGGCTGAGCACTATCTGACAAGTGGCTTGAATCGGATGCCAACAAGCGTCACAAGCATTGGGGAATGCGTGGCTCACGCATTTGATCCAACTCTAGCAGCAGGGGAAAGGCCTGAATTACACAGGTCTGGAGCCAAGCCGATTCCGTCCTCGAAGAAGCATGCAGAAGGAGAATTCGGGGCGACAGGATTGGGCATCCCAAGCCAGTCGGAGTGGAAGGTGACAGGCAAGGCGCTAGTCACCGATGTCCCGATAACATACCTTGGATATGTAAACCGCGATACTGGAGTCATTGAGGAGCCGGGCCACCCATTGGATGGAGAATCAATTGGTGATACTGTGCTAATCTATCCGAAGGGATCGGGTTCGACTGTTGCCCCATTCGTACTGATGGGGTTACTATACACTGGAGCGGGCCCCAAGGCGATAGTAAACCGTGATGTCTGCCCATTGACCTTACCCGCAGCATCTCTCCTGGGCCTACCTTACGCCCACGACTTCGATGATGACCCAACTATGAACGTCAACTCCGGCGATGAGGTGGAAATCTGTCTTGAAGAGGGAGTCACGACCCTCAAAGTGCTAAATCGTGCATGACAGCATTGATGACTCCGATTCTTCGCAGCGGATACATGCCTGCGCGTGCAGACTCCGACCCCTGTCGCGAGCAAGACCTAGGTCTGTTCGAAGTAGTGGTTCGCGATGGGGCTGCCAGAATCGGCCGACTCCACACTTTGCATGGCTCCCTACAGACCCCTGCCCTGTTGCCAGTGGTCAATCCAAATCTCAGGACAATCGAGCCGAGAGAGATGTGGGACAGGTACGGCGTCGATGCCCTCATCACAAATTCATATGTCATCTGGAAGCATGAGAAATTGAAGGACGAGGCTCTCTCTGAGGGAATCCACTCGCTACTAGATTTCCCAGGGGTCGTGATGACCGATTCGGGTACCTTCCAATCGTATGTCTACGGCGATGTTGAGGTCGGAGTCAGTGAGATTGTCGAATTCCAGAGAGACATAGGCGTTGACATAGGGACTATGCTCGATGTCTTTGGGCGACCCGACATGACTCGCTTGGAGTTGGAGGAATGCGTGCAGGAGACCGCCCGCAGAGCTCCCGAGTCACTGGCAGCAGTTGGAGATAAAATGCTCCTAAATGGCCCGATTCAGGGAGGTACACATCAGGACCTGAGGGCTGAGGCTGCTAGCCTAATGGGTTCGGCCGAAGAAGGAGGTCGAGGCTTTTCTGTCCACCCCCTCGGAGGCATAGTTCCTCTGATGGAGAAGCAGAGGTACAGAGATCTCTTCGAGGCACTGATGGCTGCTAGATCAACGACACCCTCCGACAGACCAATTCACATGTTTGGCTGCGGCCATCCGATGCTATTCCCAATGGCCATAGCACTGGGTGCCGATTTGTTCGACAGTGCCGCTTACGCTATTTTCGCCCGTGACGACCGCCTACTGTCCCCTGAGGGCACAATCAAACTAGGGAGTCTGACCGAGTGGCCGGTAACTTCCTCAGCCCTTTTCGGACGCACTCCTGGAGAGGTCAGGGAGATGGACGAGGAAGAGCGCTCAGTGCTCCTTGCTCATCACAATCTTGAGGTAACTCAGACAGAGCTCGCTAAATGCCGAGAGGCAGTACGGGAAGGTAGGATATGGCAACTGGCCGAGAGAAGGAGTCACGTTAATCCTCAGTTGAGAGAGGCTTTCCTTTGGGTACTGGATCAATTGGAGGAAATTCCCGATGAACCATCGGGCGAGGCTGCACTACAGATACTGGCCTCCACCAATCCCGTGAGGTTGGGAAGAGAGGACATTAGTGACGATGTAGGTTCTCGTCCACACATACTGCATCTGCACGCCTTGCTTTCGATGCGATGGAGAACCCCTGGTTCTTGGTGGGATGGCAGTGATGACAATCCCGATAGAGTGGTCCTGATTGACTCGGCACCACCTCCCTGGCGCATCACCGCGCTCGGTGCAGCTATGTCCGCACTTCTTGAAAATCCGCGAAGCGTTGTGATGATTCCCACCCCCTTGGGCCCAATCCCATACACTATGGAAGATGTCTCCCCTTGGTGCCATCTAGAATGCTCTGACGAAATTTGGTTGGAGCCGTACGATGACGAGGAGATATTAGAGGGGCTTGAAGAGCTCGGACTGCAAGACCTGCCACTAGTTAGAGTGACGCCAACGGACATCCCGGACGATGAGAGATCTTCTGAGGTCAGAGACTGGCTTGATAGGTGCTCGATAGTGGACAAGCTCTCTGTTCTTTGTGCCATTCCTCCACTTGAGGCCTGCCGGCTGACAGGGGAAATGGAAGTGCGCCGCTCTAATACCGACCGGATAGTCAATGTTCTCAATGATGGCCAGCACATTCTCTCTCCTAGGCTGACTGATGGAGGCATCAGTCTCGCCTTGGAGGGTGCATCGAGACTTAACTCGAAAACCAATCCTCCTGCGCTATTCGGAGAGCAAACTCTCGACTCTGGAAGCGACCACCCTGGCGTCCCAAGAGTCAGACTGCTAGAGGACGCCGTACCCTTCGTAGGCAGGGGCAGAAATGTGATGCACGGATACATCCTCGGCGCAGACCCACACCTGATTCCCGGACAACCATGCATTGTTGTGGACGATGGGGGCAGATTGGTTGCACACGGCACTGCCATCACAACTCCAAGGGAAATGTCACAACTGTCTAAGGGAGTTGCAGTAAGAGTTCGCGAGGGGGCCCTCAGGGGCGATTAACGAGGCTCCCGACGGGGATTAGTTCAAGTGACGAATGGTTAAGCAAGAAACGACTCCGAAGGAGTCGAGGTGACTCATGCGTGGTGCGACCGGCGTAGAACCAGTAATCACATCTCGCAATCTGCGCAAGATGTACGGCCCCCACCTCGCCCTGGATGACATCAATCTTGACATCCCTCCTGGCGCCATCGGAATTCTAGGCCCTAACGGAGCTGGTAAATCGACTTTGTTCAAATGTCTCTTGGGGCTGATTACGACTACTTCTGGTGAAGGAACGGTCCTAGGATATGACATCAGGACTGAGGGAGATAAGATTCGCTCCAGAATAGGGTATATGCCTGAATACGATGCATTGGACCCAGGTCTTTCTGCAGTGGATCAGGTCAGATACTCTGGAGAACTACTTGGAATGAATCCAGCACATGCAACTAGGAGGGCCCATGAGGTACTGCAGTATGTAGGGCTAAAGGAACAGAGATACAGAAAGATTGAGACCTATAGTACTGGAATGAAGCAGGCAGCTAAACTGGCTTGCGCCCTAGTCCACGATCCTGATGTCCTGATTTGTGATGAGCCGACCAATGGACTCGATCAGAGGGCTAGAGAATTCATGCTCCAAACTCTCAAGAAGACTGTCACAGAGGGAAATAGAACAGTTCTGATGAGTAGCCATGTCATGGACGATGTCCAAGAGGTCTGTGATAGAATTGTGATGATTCATCAGGGCAAGATTGTCGTCCAACGCAGGATAGAAGATCTCGCAAACCGGGTCGAAAGAGAGATTGAGATCTCAGTCTGGGGAGGGGCTAGCAGAATGCAGGCAGAACTCGAATCGAATGGATTCACAGTCCGTCGCATGGGGCGTGTCCTGAGGGTAATCAGGATGGACGACTCGACCACCTCAGAGATTCTCAATGCGGCGGTAAACGCAGATGTACAAGTACGACAGATGCAGGAGTATGATCCCGATTTGGAAGATATCTTCCTTCTCATCATGGACAGACTCGGAGCAGAGGTCAAGAGTACCTCTGATCTGATGACTGAAGGCCATACAGGAGGTGATGAGTCTGCCTGAGGAAGAACTCAACATAGATGGCGTCAAGACCAGAATGGAGGTTGCCTATGGCGCTGGTGATGGCGATGAGGACGCCAAGGCGATAGTGGCCAAGTCAGAAGCCCATGTCGGCACTTTGTTCGAGCAGACATACCGTCCTTGGGATGGAGAACTTGGACCTCGATGGGTAAGGAACTACGCGATATTCAGGCACCATGTCTACGGGCTATTCAGAGGGACTGGTCACAGGCACTATCACCCAATGGTCAAGCTTACCATCTTCGTCATCCTACTGTACTCGCTACTTCCTGTTCTGATGCTCTTCCTCGCTTCACTGTCAACTGATGGCTTCATGAGCGATCTTTTCTCTAGACTCTGGGGAATAAATCGCTACAATCTATGGGGGCAGGTGCTAGGATACTTCCCAAGAAATCTCTGCTGCTGGCCTATGCTAACTGCTCTAGTGGTAGGGGGGATGATTTCGGATGATAGGAAGTTTGGCACGAGTGCCATCTACTTCTCAAGACCCGTAACTAGGACCGATTACACTGTCATGAAGTACATCAGTGTGGCTGTGGTGTTAGGCTTTGTCATCGTCCTTTCATACTTCGTCTACTACACCTCAGCGATTGTATTCAATGGCGAAGGTTGGGCATATCTGGTCGATACTTTACCTATGTTCCTGGGGGGCCTGATTGCTGGAATCCTAGTCGTAATTACCTACACCTCAATTGGCCTAGCTCTCTCGAGTATCAGCCAGAGCAGGTTCTTCGCTGCTATCGCATTCCTAGGTGTCATCTATGGGACGAAACTACTGGCCCTGCTAATCGAATCGCAGTTCGATACATCGATACTGTATGTCCTTAGTCCATATGACTCCCTAGCCCACATAGGCCAGTGGCTACTGGGCATTGAGCCGAACTACGATCACCCACTAGCATTCTCTTTAGTTTCGATGCTTCTGTATAATGCGTCCGCAATTGCACTGCTCACCTTCAGAGTGGGCACTCTGGAGGTGACTAGGGAATGAGTCAGAAGACACCTGCTGTAGTAGTCGACCAAGTCTCAAAGTGGTATGATCAGGTAATTGGGTTGAATGATGTATCTCTGGCAATCGACGGCGGAGTTACGGGAGTTCTAGGCCCCAACGGAGCTGGAAAATCAACTCTGTTTAAGCTCCTAATGGGTAGGCTAAAGCCGAGTCAGGGAAGTGTCAAGCTGTTCGGCGAGGATCCTTGGGTCAATCCCTCTCCCTATCGAAGAATCGGGTATGTCTGCGAAACCGAGAGGATGTACGACTGGATGACTGCTCTGGATTTTGTATCCACTCTCGCTCGTCTGCACGGCATGACTCGTGAAGAAGCAACTGCTAGGGCTGAGCATGTACTCGACTTCGTTGGTCTATCAGATGTCCAGAACAAGGAGATAGGGAAGTACAGCAAGGGGATGAGGCAACGTGTCAAAATAGCTCACGCGTTGGTCCACGACCCTGATCTGATTATCCTAGACGAGCCTCTGCACGGCTGCGATCCAATCGCACGGACAAGCATAATGAGCGTCATCAGGGAGTTGGGAACACAGGGCAAGACAGTTCTCGTTTCAAGTCACATTCTTGAAGAGATTGAACGAATCACCGAACAGATTGTCATTCTGAATGAAGGCAGACTGCTAGCCTTGGGTAACCTGCACGCCATCAGAGGACTTCTGGACAAGCACCCTCACCGAATCCTGCTGACATGCGAGGACCCTAGAAAACTCGCTCGCAGATTCATCGTTGAGAATCCAGTATACGGCGTTCGCTTCCCCAACGAGGGCCAACTGGAAATTCAGACCAACGATCTCTCAGCCGCACATTCCATTCTTCCCCGAGTAATTACAGATTCCGGAGTCTTGGTCGAGTCAATCGACAATCCGGATGACAACTTGGAGGCATTACTGGGCTATCTGATAGGAGGGAGTTCGTGATGGATGAGAAGGGCAGATCTCTAGCTCAGTCTGTGTGGACTCGAATGGATCGCAAGGCGGGAGCAATTACTGAGTTGACAATCAGGCAACTCAGGCACCGAGTCTCGACGTGGGTAGTCTTGTCTGTTGGAGCTCTGGTCATGGCTCTGCTACTGGCATTCTACATTGATAACATCAGGGACGAATTTGAACCGATAGACAATGATGGCGACTCTGAAGACCAGGACAATGATGGATATCCAAGAGGGCAGGAGGAGAAGTTTGGCACTAGCGACTGGGATGGAGAGGAGTACCCCGGCTCAGGCTACTACATTGGCATAGGTGAGATTGACTGGAATGACGATTCTAGAATCCACTCTGGCAATCACACTTGGGAGGGTAGTGGATATCTCGACGCAGAGTGGATAGATGTCGACTATTCAGGAAACAGATGGTCTGGCATCGTAGACTGGGGAGATGTAGACTCATGTGATGATGGAGAGCCGCTGGAGGACTGGTGGATGGGGTGGGGCTCTGCATGCATATACGAGGATAATTCATACTTCGTTAATGGGCGATTTAAGGCGTCTGGCTCGGTCAATGTTCCTGAGATGCAATACATGGAATGGGGATACTTCACTTTGGAGGAATTTGTAGAGCCGGACCCAGCTTCGATGTATATTGACGAGGATGGGATTGACTGGGACGGAATCGATGTTAACGAAATAGGAATAGAAGTGGACGATGATGGAGATTGTCTCGCCATTCAGAACGATGACAACAGAAATGGAATTCCTTGTGATGTCATCTGGATATTGGATGCCGACGGTGATGAGATTATCGAAATTAGGGCAGATTACAATGTCAACGAGGATCCGGCCGAGAGTGAGTTTGAGGGAGAGATGTCTCACAGGACATTCATCATAGGTACTGGAAAGATGGCCTTCGTGTTGATGCTGGGCATATTCATCCCACTATTCCTAGCCCTTGGACTCATCCGGGATGAGACTGAGAATGGCACCCTGCACTATCTACTATCGAAGCCAATACATCGAGCAGAATTCATCCTTTACCGGTTACTGGGGTATCTCCTACTTACTGGCACCTACATTCTCGTTCTAGTGTTGATTATGGCATTCATCACTTCACTGATAGCTCCCGGGGACGGCTTAGTGAGGCTATCTGACTATCCTGTCTGGTTAGGGGTTGGATTAGCGACCATTCTGGTTCTGGCCGCTTACGGAGCCCTGTACAATACAATTGGTCTGATTGCCCCCAAGTATGGAGTATACTTCTGCATAATTCTCGGAATCTGGGAATTCATCATGGGAATGTTCACCATGACTCTGCCATCTTCCACTGTACCGATGCTATCGGTTTCCCATTGGGCCTTACAGCTCATTGACGCCGTGGTACTGATAGCATGGCCCGACACTCTACAGTACGCTCTGATTTCAGATGTATTCGGTATGGATTCCGGGCTGCACTTCTTTTGGGCACCGCCAGAACATACTCTTGAGACCCAAAGTCCAGTCGTTGCGTTGTTAGTCAGTTGCACAGTTCTAGTCATGATTACTCTGCTGATGATAGCAATCGGACAATCAAGCTTCAAGAATCGCGAAATCATGTGAGGATTCTACATGGATAAGATGGAGAAGTTTGTAGGAGACCTCTCTCTTCTGTGGAGGCTCGATGTGATGCCCCCCATTCCGAGACTATCTTGGTGGTGGTACTGGGTGATTATGTTCGTTCCCGATCCAGTAGACCCAAGGCGTTCGCGGCAACTGATGATACTGTGGTCGACTAAGGAGACGCCAGCAATCAGGGTCAATGGGCATTGGTGGAAACCCGGTTCTAGAATGTCGATTGATGAGGATGGCGGACATGTCATCCCTGGCATGGTGTGCGCATGGTGGTATGATGGCGAGCGCATGTTCGAGCCCCTAGTGATTAGAGAATGCAGGATGGCTTTAGTCAGCGATAAGCACCCCCTTTGGCCCGCAGACGGGTCCGGCGAGGGAGCCGGTGCAATCGTACCTATTCTCGATGAAGACTTCTCTCTGGGGATGAGGCCTGGCAACAAAGGCTTCTGGCTCTCTCTCACAAGTGATGAGGAAGCCCGCTCAGAAGGTGCACCGACCTCGTTCGAAGCTGAGATGACTCCTTGGTGGGGCCCACCAAGCACCCTGACCTACAGGAACAATGTGTATGGCTTCGACATGGGATATGACATTCTGAGACTGCAAGGAACCAAACTCAAACTGAAGGTGGATGGCGAGGAGTTTGAAGGCTCGGCTTACTTCCAGAAAGTATCCGTCCAAGCCCCGTCCTTCCCATGGTTTTGGGGCATGCTTCACTTCGATGACGGCTCGTACATCGATTGGTTCAGACCACACATCACCCCGGGGATGACTTCGATGGACGACAAGCCATGGCGCCGCCGGGACTTTCTACGCACCCCAGCTATCGGCACGGGTATCTTCCATGATGCCAGACGAGGCCGGACTGAGAATTTCAAGCGTTGCGAGGTCGAGGTTCTAGAGTCGGACGGGGAACAGCCTCTGCTAGATAATCACGGTAATCCTCTGCCCAAGTTCAAAGTCAGGATTTGGAACGGGCGTACACAGATATCAATCGAAGTTAGGGCAGTCAGCAGGGCCCGTTGGACCTTCGATCAACCTACACGCGCTGGAATGGTGAGCCACCTTACCTACAACGAATACCCTCTCGAAGTCCTGAAGATTGCTATCCTAGACGAGCAGGGATTGAGGACGGCTGATGATTACGAGTGGATGGTCGGGAACGCTGAGCACACATGGGGAATCTTACACTAACGCTGCCGCACCTTCATAACCACCAGCCCACCAAGTCGAAACCGAGGCGATAAGATGAGCGATGAAGACTTGGTGACGAGAGCGGCACAGCATATCATGCAAAGTGATTTCATGGGGGCCATGGGGCTTTTCGAAACACATGTAGGGAACAATCCGGATGATCCGGCCGGGTATCATGGATGGGCTGAGTCAGCCCTGTTTGAGATACAGCAGAACGGGAATATCGACGATAATGGTAAAGATCGAGTAAATGAGGGACAGGTCGCTGCCTACTTCCGCAAGGCATCTTCTCTAGCCCCGGATAACGCCGAGTACCTCGCCGCACACGCAAACGCTCTCCTAGAGTTTGACCGAATACCTATGGCAGTACGAGAGTTCGAGAAACTATGTGACCTCGGTGCTTCGAGCGACGAGGTCGATGTCTCATTTCACCTATACGAGGCCGCCCGCATGCTAATCGATTCCGTCGACCTCAAGACAGATTTCGATCGAAGTCACCCCTTTGCTAGACAGTATGTCCCAGTCGCCATCAAATTCGCGCTTCTAGGACTGGGCTTCCCCTCCGCTGAAGAGGCTACTGAGTACCTGGCCGAGGACTAGTGGAGGCAATCGCTTGGACAGCGACCGTGTGATGGTCGCCCTAGGCTATCATGGTGATTCCTTCCATGGGTCCCAGACCCAGCCCGGCATCAAGACAGTCGAAGGCTCCCTGACTAGGGCACTAGACCGACTGGACTGGTGGAGGCCCAAATGCCTAGAGATGTCCAGCCGGACAGATGCCGGAGTAAGCGTGAGGATGAATCTAGCTAGAATCGATCTTCCAAATGAGGTGGCAGGGTCAATCCAGAGGGCCAATCTTCTGAGGGCACTGAATGACAACCTGCCGATAGGAATGGTCGCTTGGGGTGTCAAGGCCATCCCCGAAGACACGAGAATCAGGCACTCCATCTCGCGTCATTATTTGTATCGCACAGAGGTATCTCACGACTGGCCTAGAGGGTTCGACGAGGATGCGTTCGCTGAGGCGTGCTCATCCTTGCAAGGTCAGCACGACTTCACGAACCTGTGCCGCCTTGATGAGGGAAAGGACCCGGTCAGAACTGTGGACGAGTGCAGTCCATGGGTGACCGATGAGGGTAGAATTATCGGTATCTCAGTTAAGTCGCGAGCCTTCCTTTGGAATCAGGTCCGCAGAATGGCCAGCGCGGTATCAGGTGTGGCTTCGGGAAGGAACACCATCGAAGACATCCGCTTGGCCCTTGAAAGGCCGAATATCCCTATTGACCTCGGCCGCGCTCCTTCTGAGGGCCTGATTCTATGGTCGATAGAGAACGACCATACTTCGGATATCTTCGATTCTTCTCTACCAGATACAAGCTGGTTCACACCTCCTCCTGATGATATCAGGCAGCACACCAGATGGCTTTCTCTCGCCCGTCTGGAGATGTCAACGCTGCTTGAGAGGGAGTGGATGAGGCCTCTCAGACGAGCCTGATGAAGACCTCGTCACCATCCTCGCAGGGTAGCGCTTCGCGCAGGAAGGAGGCTGATATCACCTCAGCGATCTCGGTATGGCGAGTCAGGTCCGGTATCAGTATGGCACAACCTATCCACTCATCTCCGCCACGACTTATCTCCGCCCTGAAGGCGGTGGCCCCTCCGAAGGATTTCCCTGAACGCTCGAAGCCATGGACCCTCAGGGCCTTGGTTCTCTGGGCCTTTTCCCCTTCCTCCAGGCCGGCTAGAGCCCTAAGGCTTCGATATTCTGCGAGATTGTCTCCAAACAAATTGATGTTCAGAGTCCCAGGCCAAGCGCCCGTCCCCAGTATCAACTTGAACTGATCCTGATAGTGAGGCTGAGCCATGAATACATGGGCCCGGCCGAGCCCACTTGACACCACTCCGGTCAGATGCACGCCCCTTCCCTAGGGGGGCCGCTCATAATGTTCCTGATACGAAATCAAAGCGAAAAGTGCTGACCTTGCCAACCGACTCCCCAACCCATTCCGGTCAACTCATCGTACTCTTTCTCCTGATTTAGAAGCGGATTCGAGTGATTGAGGTGGATGAAGTGAATCTCAGGATCTCCTTCACTTCTCACCCCGAGTCTCAACAGACTCTCTGAAACGGTGGGGTGAGGTATCTCACTCATATCCCTACCAGGAAGCTCTCCAGAGTCCCAGAATGAGCCATCAATCAGAGCCAGGTCTGCTCCAATCTCGGCGAGCCACCCGCGAATAGTCTCAGCACCATGCTCGGCAAGCGTAGCATCCCACTTGTCATGGTCAGGTAAGAACAGGGCCGACCTAGAAGGACCTCTAATTAGGATAGCGTGAGTGTCTGCGAACTCATCACGATGAGGTACAGGGACGAAGAACAACTCAAAGCCGCAACCCTCGGAAGGTTCGAACCCTTGCATTGGAGAAACTTCAGATGGACTGAATGGCTCCATCACTTCCCGCTTTTCCATCTCGGCGATGACTGAACTGCTTGCGTAAAGCGGTAAGTTACTGACTCCCATGACCTCCTTGCCGAATTGACCAAGTCCATCCACATGTCCAAGGTGTACATGTGTAAGACTCACACTATCCGGTCTAGCTACTCCGCCTATGCCCACAGTCTCGGCCCACAGCCTCATCTGGTCTGGCAGCGACCTGCTGGCCTCGATTAGGTGCATACTGCCATCAGCACCGAGTACTCCGCATGCGACAGGATGCCTGCGAAGCTGATGATCCCGATGCGCAGCCATGCAATGCGAGCATGCGCAGCCAGCGTGGGGGACCCCTCCGTCCTGAGCAATCCCTAACAGAGTCAGCGAGACGGCCATAGTGGTCGGTAGAGGGCATTGCGAATGAAGGACACGCAAGATAGGCGAGGATTGGCGTCCGATGGAGCAATGAACCTGAACTGGTTCTGCGGAACATGGCAGCCGACTTATCGTGGATGCGCGAGCGTTACGAGGAGTTACGTTCACAAGGATTCGACTGGGACCCTCCTGCCTTGCAGTCGGCAAGTGAGCCGCGTTGCATTATAGATGGACAAGAGATGATTATGCTCTCGGCTAACAACTATCTCAATCTGACAACTCATCCCAAAGTTGTCGAGGCCTCGATTGAGGCCACTCAAAAGTATGGAGCAGGTTCTGGCTCAGTCAGAGCGATAGCTGGAACCCTTGAACTCCATCTCGAGGCCGAGCGCCTGTGTGCCCAATTCAAAGAGGTCGAGGCAGCGCTCACCTACTCGGCAGGATACACTGCCAATGTCGGCCTGATCCCAACTCTTGTGCGCGGACCGGAGGATGTGATTATCTCCGATGAACTAAATCACGGATCGATAATTGACGGAGTCCGGCTGACCAAGGCATCGCGGGCGGTGTACCAGCACAACGACATGGACGCCCTCGAGAGTACCCTAAAGCAGCACAAGCACAGTGAGAGAAAACTGATCATCACTGATGGGGTGTTCAGCATGGATGGCGACATAGCACCCCTCGACCGAATCACCGAGCTCGCTGAGGAGCACGATGCGATGGTGTTCGTAGATGATTGCCATGGAGAAGGAGTCCTCGGAGAAGGACGTGGAATAGTGGCTCACTTTGGACTACAAGGAAGAGTAACCTTCGAAATTGGCTCCTACTCGAAGGCACTGGGGGTGCAGGGAGGCATCGTGGCAGGATCGGAGGATGTCCGCAGACACGCTCTGAATCATAGCAGGTCATGGCTACTGTCTGGAAGCCAGCCACCCGGTGTTGCAGCAGCCCAGAAGGCAGCAGTACAGGTGCTGATGACGGAGCCGCAGCATGTCCGAAAACTCTGGGAGAACACTGATTACTTCCGCAATGAACTCGAGTCACTCGGGTTCGATACGGGTTTGAGTGAGACTCCGATAATCCCTGTGATGTGTGGAGAGAGCTCAGTAGCCCAAGACCTATCTTCTGCACTCAGAGAGCAGGGCGCGATGGTGGGTGCAATTGTATTCCCGATGGTCTCCCGGGACAAAGCGAGAGTGAGGGCTCAGATGTCTGCGGGACTGTCGCGCGAGGACTTAGATGAGGTTCTCGTAAAGTTCGATTCGTGTGGTCGACAATTAGGATTGATATGAGTGATTGACATGCAAGGTGAAAGACGTGAGAGATTACTGGTGTTTTGGCTGCTTGCCTCGGCTTTTGGGATAATGTTCGCAGTACTATCTTGGATCCAGGAGGCTGGAATCCTACCGCCTGCTGACGAACTTGGAGCATGGAAAGGGGCCCTCGCTGTCGCAACGGGCCTCGTACTCTATTGGATAGTGGCCAGAGAGATACCAGGAGGTCCGGGCGATGCCTGAGTTAGGACACTGGCCCATAAAGTGCGAGATTCCGGTCCAGTGGGGCGATCTCGATGCCTTCAATCATGTCAATCACACTGTCTTCCTAACTTGGATGGAGACGGCCCGAATGAACTACTTCATCGCCTGCGGTTTCGATGAATTGCACAAATCTAAGGGGATTGGCCCCATTCTAGCTGGCCTGCAGGCCGACTACTTGGCACCCGTGGGCTTCCCGGACACAGTGACTGTTCACACGACAGTAACTCGCATTGGCAACTCATCATTTGAGATGGGCTATCGAATCACGAGCGAGGCCAATGGAGGAGAGATGGCCGCCCAAGGAAGAGTCTCAGGCGTGGTTTTTGATTACGAATCTCGTAAGAGCACACCCATGCCCGATTCGCTGAGGAAGAGGATATACGACCTAGAGGCATCTGCCTGAGACTAAGTCTCCTTGACTACTTCTTCCAACTCGTCGTCCTCATTAGCAACGAGTTCTTCGGATTCAGGTTTGTCAATTGTTCTAATCATGCCCTCAAATGGATGGAGTCCGCGATCCAACCTGTCAATTATCCTCCACCTTGGAGCATAGGAGAGGTGGATGTATAATGGACCAGGGAGGACGAAGCACACCCAACCTGAGAACATGGCGTAATCTGGAATCTCGTTCATCATCGAGACCGATATTATCGCTAGGCCGATGAATGGGAATGGGAATAAGAATCTCCTACGGTTTTCCAATCTAATCGGCGGGCGCTTAGATACGGATGCGATAATCGAGGATGAACCTCCAAGGAACGAGCATAGTGTAATCAGCATCAGAGTTTGCATCCCCCAATTTCTGAATGATTCCATAATTGGAATATCGTCGACGCTACCAAAGTATGCGTATGGAAGAAGCAGAGTGAGGCCCACTAGGAAGCCGTAGAATGAGCCGATGAATACTGGATGCGAGAGGGAGAGAGGATAGCCTAGAAACAACTGACTGAGGGTCCCGCCTTCGAGCATATGGCGGTGTTCCGAATCCAACTCCTCCAACCGGTCGCGCCAATCAGTCACGAGTATTACCGCAAACCTCCCTGATTTCACCATTCCGGGGGGATTTGAGACCAATTGCCAGTTAAGAAAATACAATTCCAGCCCACTATCGGCCTCTAGATTCACTAATCTACTGTCCGAAGGGTTATCATTGACTACTCTTTAGGTCTAATGCTAGGCGATAACATGGGTGACGATGACACACTTTTCACAATCACTGAAGATAATCTGGACTCCGGCCTCCGAGGAATCCCTGTCGGGACATGCAAAACCTCCTTCGTAGACCCAATCGAAGGCGTGCATTATGTGGGCTATCCAATCGGTGACCTCGCTAATCTTGAGGAGGAGGATGTAATCTATCTCCTGATGAACAAGAGACTTCCGAACGAAGATGAATCAGCGGCTTTTCGAGCAGAACTCGCCCACCGCGCAGAGGAGATGCCAACAGGGGCACTCAGAGTACTGGAGTCGTTGACTCCGGGTAGTGGCCACCCTATGGATTGGCTAGCAATCGGCATCATGGCCCTAGGGGCTGCTGACTCTACAGGAGACTCTCGCTCGGGTTCGATGAATCTGATTGCCCGTATGCCTGAGTTGATGGCGAGACTATTCCTGCTGCGTGGCGGCAAGTCAGAAGAACTCAGACCACGCAAACCCGAGTTGGGCCTAGTGGAGAACTTCGTCCATATGCTCGGCGTCGAGGGCGAGGAAGCTGAGAGGATGGAACGCGTCTTGAGATTCTTCTTCATACTGCACATGGATCATGGAGGAGGAAATCTCTCAACATTCTCAGGCAAAGCAGTCGCTTCAGGCCGAGCCTCGATTTACGCATCGATCGCCAGCGCGATGAATGCGTTGTCTGGCCCGCTGCACGGCCGAGCAAACCAGGCTTGCCTAGAGTTCGTCCAGCGTATTGGGACATCAGACCCAGCAGAGATTGAGGAATTCGTCCGATCAGAATTGGCGGCTCGCCGACCAATCTATGGCTTCGGGCATGGAGTCCTCAGGGCTGAGGACCCTCGAGCGCGTTTACTAATCGAACTTGGCTCCGAGATTTGTCCCGATGACGAGAATTACAAGATCGTGACAGCCCTGAGAGAAGTAGTCCCACCCATCCTCAAGGAAATTCCAAAAATCAGCAACCCGTATCCGAATGTGGACATAGCAAGTGGTAGCCTGCTGCATTCAGTCGGCTTCCGAAAGCCCGACTACTACACCACCTTCTTCGGGTGGGCCCGAGTTGCTGGAATCTGCGCCCAGATTCTGGATGAGAGAAGCGCTAGAGGAGGTAGAGGAACTCCAATCTATCGACCGAAGTACATTCCTCGTGAACAACCGCACCAGCGTCTAGAGTAGTCAAACGGTGCCATAGGTCTTTCCGGAACCTCTGTGACCTATTATCCTGCATGCCTCCCAAGGCATGCTTGATCCGTTCGATTCGGATATCAGAGTGTCAATATCTCTCTCCCACATCCACTTCTTCCTCCAGTTTTCGAGAAACTGCTTCTTCTCTGGAATGGATAGCTCCGGCCACGGCGAGACATCCTGCTGCAACTCTGCAATCACTGACGCATGATGTTCAGGTAATGCCGAGTCTAATTTGTTCTGATGCTCCGCACCTAGGGGTTGGGTGGCAGGTCTCAACCACCTAGCCTCTCCTGTAGGTAATGTAGTGACTTCGGGAGATAATTCATCCGAGATTGCAGTCAAGCCAGCTTCTAGTAGGGCTCGCTCAACTCGGAGTTTTGCCGGCCAGACATATACTGGGAAACCCCTCCTCTTTCGGGTTAGGTTTGTCAGTTGCTTGCCTTGCAATCCCATTGTGGTGCCGATGGTCAGGTGCCGCTTCGCTCCGTCAAGATAGTCGAGAGCCGCTGGAAGCATCGGGGCGCCCACATTTCGTTGCAGACGCATAAGCATGGGCAGAGATAGGCCGATGAAGTAGGGGGAAGCGAACACTCTCTTGACGAAACTGCTCCCCCACGGTCTGAGGTATGGTACCAATCTAGCGAAGCGCAGCTTACTGGTTGTCCTCTTCGCGGCTTTGAGGAGTTTAGGCTCGAACGAGTAGACCACGGTGCCGGACTCACCTATATCCAGAGGCTCCAATGCTTCGTCGACCAGTTCGATCATCTTGCGCATGTGCTCGGTTCTAGCCTCTCCTGACATCAACCAACCAGTCTTTCCGCTACTAGGGTGAGGGGTCTTGAGCTCGATACACGCAAACCTCCCTCCTTCCAGCCAAGGCTCGGTAAAACCAGGCTCAGATAGCATCTCGTCCAATGTACACACATATTCAGGCATGGAGGATGAATCCTCGCATTCGGGAAACCTCCCGTCTGCTGTCCTCGTATCATGAAATGCTACTAATTCGTCATCGGCAGATAGCCTAAGGTCCAACTCAACTCCGTCGGAGATTTGCATCCCATGGACAAGAGCAGCGAGCGAGTTCTCAGGGGGCTGCTCCCATGCCATGGGCACCACGAGGCGTATCAAGTCCAATAATGCACGGACGAAGCCCTTTCTCAGCAGCCCCAATGCTCAAACCCTTGTTCTTCCACCGCACCGTAGGTATAACCATGTCAGAGTTAGTTGAATTGGACCGCGCATCAGATCCACAAGCAGTCAAAGGGTATGCATTCTATGATTGGGGAAAGTCAGCATTTGAGACTAGTGTAACCGTTGCTATTCTTCCGGCATGGTACGCATATTTGTTCCTCGAGGCGAACGGACTCACAACTACGCTGGGTTCAATCGAGATGACTGGCGATGCATTGTGGTCTTATGCAGTGGCCGCCGCGGCATTAGTGGTAGCAGTATTATCTCCTGCATTTGGAGTGGTCGCCGATAAGCGTCCAATCAAGATGTGGTGGCTCAGGACCCTGACATACATCGGGGCGGGAGCAACTTTCCTAATCGGATTTGATTTCCTGTTGGGTGGCTCGGAATGGGTCTGGCTGATGGTTTTCTTTATCCTCGCAAATGTGGGTCTGAATGGAGCGGGCGTGTTCTATAATGCCCTTCTGCCGCATATGGGTACTGATGATGAGATGGATGATATCTCAAACCGAGCCTTCGCCTACGGTTACATCGGAGGAGGAATACTCCTGCTCGTACATTTCATCCTAGTCTTGGGCGTAGGAGGAGATTTCGTCATTAGGATGTGCTTGGCTTCTGCCGGAGTTTGGTGGTACGGTTTCGCACTTCTGACCTTCAAGTATGTTCCAGAGCCGCCTATTGAGGGCGAAGAGGAATACATCGACTTGAAATCAGCTTACAAGCAGGTATTCCAGACTCTGAAGGAAGTTAGTAAATTCCGAACTCTCTTCATCTACATGCTAGCCTATTTCTTCTTCATCGATGGGATCAACAGCGTCACAGCCTTGGGTGGGGTTTTCGGCGCCACTGTTCTCGGAATCAGCACTACAGAGTTGATGATTACCATCCTAGCAATTCAGTTTGTTGCTTGGCCAAGCGCACTATACTTCACCAAACTATCCGCCAAGTGGGGAACTAAGCAGGCCCTGACATTCTCATTGGTCGGTTGGGTCATTTTGTGTTTTGCTGCTCTTGCCTTCGCACCTCTTGCCCTAGACTCTCACGAACAGTACGATGTGCTGGTAGAATGGGACTACAATGACGATGGCACTCCAGACTCAGAAAACTGGGACGGCGACTGGTTCACCAACGACGAGGAGGCTGCAGCAGGTACCGATCCTCTAGATTACAATGATAACCCATCTGACCTGCCTCAGACATGGCTCCAACAGAGGCTGAGTTCAAGCGGTTCCTATGTCGTCTATGTCAACTGGAATGCTCATGAGATAGCTCAGAAGGCGGATTTCTCAGATACTCAGTTCGACGAGCAGGGATGGGCGACTACATTCTCCGCGACTCTGCCTGTGGAGATCGACAATAGGAGTGGACTGTATGGGTGGACTTGGGGTGAGGCCGAGAATGAACCTCACTTCGTATCCGGAGTCAGTGCTGAGCAAGTTCAATCCCTGCTAGACTCAATGGCTGGCTCAAGATTCAGTGCCAGTGTTGCTGGAGGTCCACTGGACTCATCCTCGGCCTTGGGAATTGATCACCCGACTAATTTGGGAGACGGCCCTATAGATGTAATTCCAGATACTGCTAGGAAGGTAGTCTGGGGCCCTCTCGGACTCTCTGTTGGCCTCCAGTTCTTGCTTCTAGGATGCGGTATGGGAACCCTTCTGGGTGGCTCACAGGGCCTGTCTAGGAGTATGTTCGGACAAATGGTACCAGAAACTCGCAGTGCTGAGTTCTTCGGCTTCTTCGGCTTCTTCGGCAAGGTCGCCGCTCTAATCGGACCATTGCTGTACGCAACCCTGACTGTGATGTACGACAGCAGAGTTGGAGTACTCAGTATCTCCATGCTAATTCTGATTGGAGCATATATGATGCGAATGGTCGATGTCGAGGATGGCAGAGCTGCAGCTAGGGCTGAGGACGCAAGGAATAGAGGAATCAGCCTCGACTAGTCAACCTGTCAAGAATTAGTGCGGCCTCTAGCAGAATCAAGACAGGACCGCCCACAAGGAAGAGTGAGAGCGGGTCAGGAGGAGACAGCAGGGCACCGAATGCAAGAGCGGAGAACCACATTATCTCTCGATTATTGGCGATACTCGTTCGTTCGATAATGTCATAACGAAGCATCAGAAGAACAGCCAAGGGAACCTGAAATCCGACCACCGATGCGAAGAACAGCCCGACGATGAAACCAATCCACGCTTGCAACTGCCAGGTGGATTCCAACCCGGAAGCAGCCGCATCCTCGGACAGGTATTCAAGCAGCATGGGGATGAGAATGCCATCCGAGTAAGCAGCCCCCGCTGCGGCAAGAGCGGTCATGCTCAGCAGGACGAATAGAAGCCCCCCTACTCCTCCTCCGGTTGGAACGAATTTCTTCCTGTACGCTTCGGATAGAATCCTGCGACCGTTCCAACCAAAATCAATCAGAATAGTCAGGACAATGCAAGCGATTCCAATATTGGCAGCAATCCTGAGCCTGAGTAGAACCGCCTCCATGGGCTGGAGTATGATGATGTGGACTCCGTCGGGAAGATATCCGTCATTGGCGATTAACCACTCGATGATTTCTGCGGCAGCGGGATATCCGCCTACGAAACCGACTAGGAAGACTGCCACCAGTAGGTACAACCTACCTCTCATGTGCTCAATTAACCCTCTCAAGGCGGCGCGAGGAAGGAGATCCCCTGCGCCTTCGTCCATGTATCGTGTAGGCGTACCGTTCGTGAATACATCGCTGAGCGGATTTACTTACGGACGATGATGGTCAATAGGTCATTATCCTTCAGAACATGGTCTAGTCCCACTCTCTGCCAGTCAAACTTGGCACTGGGCCCCTTCACCCTAGCATATCGAAACTTGCGTACGAAGTCACGATGCAATTTGGTGCATACCTCCCTAACCGTCGAAGTATCCTTTACAATCAATGGTTCGATCAAATCAGCATCCTGACCTTGGGGCTTGAGGTATATCGACATGAAATTCAGATTATCGAATATGAAGTCCTTCATATCCTCGATTCCTTCACCAGTCTTGGCCGACACCTCAAGCACAGGCCAACCATCAGGTAGCATATCTCTGGTCCTCTTGATATCCTTCTTCGTGGCCAGATCGATCTTGTTCAGAACCACCACTGCACGACTGTAGATGCGACTACCCGCTAGAGTGTCGACGATATGGTCATCGGTGACATTGGTACGCAGGGTAACGGTAGCAGAAACGATCCCGAAACTGCGTACGATTCCTCGTATCTCATCCTCTGTAAGATTGGTTTGTTCCACAGTAGAGCGAACAACTATCCCTCCTCTCTTGGTTCTAGTAATGAACACCTGAGGAGGCTGTTGGTTCAGTCTCATTCCGGATTTCCAAAGCTCTCTGTCTAGAATGTCGAAATGAGACTCCTGAAATGGGTCCACTACATACAGGACCATGTCGGAGCTACGAATGACATTCAGAATCTCTCTTCCTCTGCCCTTACCGTCTGCTGCACCCTTGATTAGGCCGGGTAGGTCGAGAATCTGAATTTTGGCACCTCGATGCTCCATCAGTCCCGGGATGCAAGTCAGGGTTGTGAAGGCAAACTCGCCAACATGCGAGTCGGCTTCGGTTAACTGGGAGATCAAACTGGATTTTCCCACACTAGGGAATCCAACTAGTGCAACTGAAGCATCCCCTGATTTCTTCACCTCGAAACCAGGACCTCCACCACTCGACTTAGCATGGGCCTGAGCCTTTTCCTTGCGTGCCTTGAGAGCGGCTATCTTGGCCTTAAGTTTCCCAATGTGGCCCTGAGTTGACTTGTTGTATTTGGTCTTCCCAATCTCTTCCTCAAGGGATTGAATCTGTTCCTCAATGGTGGCCAAGGGGTTGCCTCCTGCTCTCCAGCGAATCCGACGCCCAGCCCCGGGTTATTGAATCCGGTGGCATCTCATCGCCTGTCAAAGCCGAGCGAGGGTTCTTTGCGTACCGCCCATTGGTTAGTATGAGGGGAGCCGATGGCCGACATCATCCTGCAACTGGTCGACAGAACAGCCCTCCGAAGACTGCTCTCTATACCCTTAGAGGGGTTGCTTGATGGGATGAGTTCTCAATCCCTAAGGAACCTCAGACCCAATGCCGATCCGAGATTCCACCGGCCATTCGATGTCGATCTGGAGGGGGACATACTCGAGTGGTTCGATTCCAACGAGGATATTGACCGCTCGGCATCACTATCTAATCAAAATCTGAATGAGAGTCCTACTAGCGAATTAGCATTGAATCTGGCCCACTGGTGTTCTCTAGGGGAATGGCGATGCTGGGAGGCCAGACTCTTCCTATATGTCGAACCTCTCCTAGACAGAGACATTTCTGCATTTGAGTTCCTAAGTTATGTGATGTGGACGGAGTTATCAGATGTCTTAGCCTCCTTAGACAGGGTGTCGTACTCGGAATCTGTGGTTCTAGATTGGATGGGCAGAAGGCAGGAGCTGGGCGAGACCATGGAACCCTCAGAAGACCCGAGAATTCTCCCGACTATGGAAGCACACAGATCTTCCAGCGATTCCCTGTTCTTATTCCTAGAGCGACACAGGGGAGAGGATCTTTCCATGCTGATAGGGAGGGAGTTTCTCGAACCTACTGCATGGACTCTCGATTCGACCTCTCTGATTGATGTGATGGAGGTGGAGGCTTGACTGAGTTGCCCCTAACTCCCCTCCCTCCTGAATCGCCCCCCACTCCTGGAGTTGTCATTCTAGGCCGCTTCCAACCATTCCACCGCGGTCACGAATTACTGCTGATTGCTGCAGAGGAGTGGCGCCGGGAAAACGCAGCGAATCTGCCACTAATTATTGCGATCGGCTCTTCCAACAGAGAGGAGTCACTTCAGAATCCATGGAGCGCTGACGAGAGGTCAGCTATGATTCAGGCGTGGTTATTCGAGTCGGGATACGAAGATTTCACAATAGTGCCTATCCCTGATATCGAGGATCCTCCGAACTGGGTCGCTCATGCAGAAAAGTATCATGGCACTGCTGGAATCTTATTCACTAGTGATGTTCCATCAGCCGAACTCTACGCAGTTTCAGGATGGCAAATACTGACAGTACCGCTTGAGCATCGAGAGAGCTTCGAGGGATGGAGGGTCAGGGAGACTGCTAGGATGCTTTCGACGGTTGGGGACGATGATGCTGTCCGATCTGTGCTTTCACAGACAATACCTTCTGCTGTAGTTAATTATCTCGTCAGCAATGACGCCCTGCGACGCCTCGCCTTCCTGGGTGAGGGCGGAGAGCCAGTTGGTTGATTACCAGGTCCCAACAAATGTGCAGGAACCATCACAGGTATCGCTGATAAGTCCCGATTCGAGATAATCGAAGGCCATGTTGTAAGCTGCTGGTAGTCCACCTAGGGCGCCGTGCGCCTGCCCGTGATAATCCAGTGATCCGGCTAAGTTACCCTCGGGAACTGCGGGGAATCCTCCATCGAAGTACGCCACCCCTGAGCCACTGAGCGGCCCGGAATCTACCTCGATTCCCCATGGATGCCAGGCCGAGGCCTCTAGGTTACCCAATCCAGCAGTCCTAACTGCCCTATCGCAACTGAGTGTAGAAACTTGGAAATCGTTCATTGAGGTAATGTACAGCATTTCGAACGGATGAACCATCCCCTCTAATCCCTCATTATGGAACGGCAGGAAGGTCTCAGCATCAGTAGAGTCCCAAAGCGACTGCATAGCCGCAATCATCAGCCCTCTATCATTCCTTGACGGGTAGGCAATAACCTCTGAGAACAGAATGTCAAAACTCGTATAATGTGTCGATCTCTCAATCTGGTGGGTGAAGGAGGAACCTCCCACCCAGAGAACCCCTCGGTCAACCTCGGGCACCATGGCCATTAGGGCAGGACCGCGTAGCCCGCCGAACGAAACCCCGTAGTAGTCTACATTCGACACATCGACAAGATTCGAACCTTCATGATGGAACCATTCAATGTCTGAGCACACACCTGTGAATGTCCTAATCATTGCTAGATTATTGATTATTGACTGCATGTGCCTCTCTTGCTGATGCTGGAAGTACTCGACATTGATCAGAGAATAGGTCAGAGCGTCGTAGTCATTGTCGTGACTCCATCCCTTCCAATCGGTTCCAATCATCACTCTACCAGTCATATTTGCACTGTTACCCGAACCAGCTACCATGCCATCTCCGCTACCCATGAATCCATGCCCGAGAACTGTCATCAGCCCAGTGCTGCCTTCATCAACGAGAACTTGAGGTATCAGAATCGTAACAACAACCTCTCTGAATTCGATGAATTCCGGTGCACCCGAAGAATCTCTACGCATAGTTGAGGGCGGAGAGTCGGACTCCATGTACTGAGGAGTTGTCACCGTCCCTCGGAGTAACCTGAATGTGGTATTATCCTCGCCGTAGTTTTCGATAACCTCGGTGATATTGCATCCTATCCCACTCTCACCCAGCCGCTGCTCCGCATCGTCTCGCATGGCGACCATGTCCTGTAGAGTAGAGGCAGTGGAGGCCGTATGGAAGAACCAAGCTGCCTGCAACTCACCCCTCTCTACACCTGCTTCGCCAAGTGCTTCAAACAGCCCCTCATACTGATTCCTTTGACTTTCAATCTGCTCAGAGTCTGTACTCAACCCGTCTCTGAGGGCTACGAAGGCCTGAGAACCTTCTATCGCATTACCATCAGAATCTACGAGGTTGCGGTATGCAACTCCATACGAAGCATCATGATTCAGACCCCTTACAGTACGGACATAGACGAAAGTAGGCTCGTCGTCCTGGCTCCTCTGGTCAAGCTCTACCCAGTGAGGTAGTTTCTCACCTGTAGCTAAATCAATCAATACTGTCTCGTGATCGCCACTCAGAGATTCTCCTATGCTGTTATGTCCAGCGAGTCCGGTTATGTCAGGCACAACATCAAAGGTCGTAAAAATCTGAGTCGATGGGCTGTACCCGTCCAGTCTGTTTAGCATATGGAATTCTCCTGATTCCACAGAACCAGAATCGGGTATTGCCTCGCCGGGAATGTCCAACCTGTACCCTGTAGTAGTGGCCTCATCCTGAACTAGGAAAGCGGGCGCTGGGAAAGGTAGCATGCAGTGGTGAGGGTTGACATCATCGCAGAACTCAGACTTCGAGTCCAGATTTACATCGGGCCCCTCCGGCTCAGGCTCGGCGTAAACACAGGACCTGTCCGAAACCGTTGCATCAGGGTTGTAATTCTCTGCATTTTCATCCATACAGCCAGGAATCTCTTCCGGTTCTTCCTCAATATCCGCATCACCGGCACAGCCGGATAGCAGCATGCATGTCACTAGCAATATGGAGATTCTCGCCTTCGCCCTCTCATTCATGCCTTGCCTCATGCTAGCAGGGGTTATCAATTACCCGTTAGGAAGTTAGCATTCTGTGGAAGTGATGCACTCCAGTTTCTCTAGTTGGGGAATATCTCCCTCTGTCGTAAGCACCCGATTTTACCCCTCTGTGCGTCGCCTCAACGATGTCTTGGTCTTCTGCTTCCACCTTGTCGAGATCACCTCCAGCACCTGCTCCTAACTTTGAATGGTCCCAGACGAAGCCGTGGTAAACGATTCGGGTTCGGCCAACAGAGAGTGGAATGACTAGATTGACCGACAACCCCCAGGGATAGAAGTTCAGCATCAAACCCGGGTACAGCCAGTAGTAGTATGCCGCTATTCTCTGGCCGTAATCTGGAGATGACTCAGGCAAACTGAAACAGGACTCGCTGTCTGAGGCTACTCCAATCTGTAACACTCCGCCCTCGAACAACTCGGTGCTATATGAGTCGTAATCTAGCTCCCCGTGCAAATCCCCATGGACATAAGGAATGTGAAAACCTTCGAGGTAATTATCAACATACAGCGCCCAATTAGCATCGATTTCGTAAGTACGGTGGCGCGACGGATCGTGTTGGAACGATTCTATCGGCATCCAGCCTATCCTAGCCTCAAGCTCTTCCAGACAGTCGTTGAAACGAATCGGATTACTTCCTGCGAACAGCAGTCCTTTCCAACGCTTTAGGTCGAACGATGAAAGATCGTCAGAAAGACTAGGAAAGTCCTCGACATCTTCGAACTCCGGCATGTTGCGCATACAACCGTCTAGGCCGAAGGTCCGACCGTGGTAGCCACACTTCAGAGTCGAAGCGCTACATGCCTCTGTTGCAATGAGCATCCCGCGATGTGTACACACATTGGATAGGCACCTGATGACAGCATCTCGCGTCAGTAGCATCGGCTCGCCGACAAGTGACTCCATGTGTTCGAGTGGGAGTATGTTGTTCTCCGACAATTGATCCTCATGGGCGGCGAAGTGCCAGCATTCTTCGAAACCTGCCACTAAGTCGGTGAATGACTCCTCATCAGTGTAGAACCGGGAGGGCAGCGTATGCGCCTTTCGAATATCCGGATCAATTAGATTGGTCGTCACTCACTCGTCCTCGGCCACTATCACTCTAGCAGCACGTAGGATGCGGTCATGGTACATGTACCCGACTTCGACGATTTCGATAACCGAACCAGGTTTTTCCCCCTCTGGTACTGGGATTGTTGCTATGGCCTCCATAGTCGTTGGATCGAAGGCTGAACCGACCTCAATCTTGATCACCCCCTCTGATTCGAGGGCTGCTCTGGCCCCCTCTAGGGTTAGTCTAACGCCCTCGCTTAGTGAATGTGAATCATCTCCCTCTCCAGCCCCTAGAGCCTTCTCAAGACTGTCGAGAAGAGGAAGCATCCTCAGAGCAAGAGACATGCCACCGTATCTGATTGCGTCTGAACGGTCACGAGCAGCCCTCTGCCTGACATTGACCATCTCTGCGGCGGAATACTGCAATTCCTTTTCCAATTCCTCCACTCTAGCCTCTAGGGCAGCCATAGGGTCAACTTCCTCCTCAAGCTCCCCCTCTTCCTTGGTCTCTACTGGCTCATCCGTCACATCATCACGTCCCATTCCACATTCAATAATCCGATGGTCATCCTATTCTGCGTAGAAGTACTCGCCAGAAGCCTTCTGCTCCCTGTCTTTTACGCTATCAGTCTTGTTGATTCTCGGGCGATGTGAGTCATGGTCACGACGGAAGGTGACACCAACTTCTGAAAGGAATCTGTTCATACCTTTTCTGAGGCTTAGAGGTCCTATAGCATCACCATTCTGCCCCCCCTCGCCCTCGAATACTAGAAGAGAATCAGAGACGATATCGATGAAATAGATATCATGGTCGATAACCATGGCCGCCTTCTCGTTGCTTTCCATGGTACGACGGATTGCCTTGGCAGCTTCCATCCTAGCATTCGCATCAAGATGGGCGCTAGGCTCGTCCAGTAGGTACAAATCAGCCTCCTTACCTAAGCAGATAGCTATGCTGACAGCCTGCAACTCGCCTCCTGACAACTTCTTCGCGCGCAACTCCAGCATCCTGTCGACCTGTAGTGTGCGAATAACCTGAGTGTTGAATTCACCCGTCCTCCACTTGTTGCCAAGTTCGGTGTCTAACCAGTCCTGCACAGTCCCCTCAAAGTCGGTATTCACATGCTGGGGTTTGTAGGAGACCTTCGCATCCATCGTGCACCAGCCTTCATCAGGGTCAATTTCTCCAGCGATAATCTTGACCAGAGTGGTCTTACCAGTAGCATTAGGACCGACGACCCCAACCACTTCAGCCGACTTCACCTCTCCTTCACCGGTCTCAAGTCTGAAGTCCCCGAGAGTCTTCTCAATCCCGCCCCACTTCAGTATTGGCGAGCCAATATCCTCGCCCCTAGTACGCCCTCTGAGGAAGCTAATCGGTTTGTCGCGAATTCTGATGTTCTCCTCAGGGAGAAAACCATCGAGATAGGAGTTGATGGCAGTTCTGGTCGAGCGTGGAGGAGTGAAAATCCCGTAGGCTGCACGCTCACCATACACAACATGAAGGAGGTCGCACAGAACATCGAGGATTGCAAGGTCGTGCTCGACCACTAGGACCCTTTTTCCTTTCTCAGCAAGGTCTTGGATGATCTTGACTACTCGCATCCTCTCATGGATATCTAAGTATGAAGAAGGCTCATCGAAGAAGTATACTTCAGCCTCTTTGAGCAGAGTTGCACAGATTGCCACACGTTGCAACTCTCCACCTGACAGACCTCCGAGTTTGCGCCCTAGGACATGATTGATGGCGAGCAGTTCTGCATACTCTTGCAATTGATCTCTGTCATCCACCCGCTCGAGCAGTTCCCTTACATCGCCATCAAATATCTTCGGCAACTTATCGATATACTGCGGTTTGACTGCTATACTCACTCCTTCTGAGGCTACTAGACTCAGGTAGTCTCGCAACTCACCTCTAGGAAATGATTCCAGGACTTCCTCCCATTCTCTCGAGTTAATGGTCCAGTCTCCGAGATTAGGTTGAATCGTACCTGCCAGCAGATTGACCGCCGTTGACTTGCCCATCCCATTGGGCCCTAGGATTCCAACCACCTGCTCCTCTCTCGGAGCAGGGAGTCGGAACAGGCGGAATCCATTCTCTCCGTAGCGATGAGTCATCTCGCCATCCAACTCCTCTGGGAGATTGGTTATGATGAGAGCATCGAAGGGGCATTTCACAACGCAGATTCCGCAGCCAATGCACAATGGTTCAGAGACAAGGGGCTTCCCGCTCGAGTCATCCAGAACTATGCACTCAATGCCGTTTCGAACAGGTGGGCAAAATGCCCAGCACTCCGCATTGCACTTCTTGGGCTGGCAGCGATCTTCGAGTAGAACTGCAACCCTCATGCTCTTTACCCCGTGATGAATTATTCAATACTTCTTCCATTGGCTAGCCGTCGGCAGCCGCTTCTGCTCAGAGAGCGAGAAAGCGGTAGCGGATGTATACATACGCGGCGAAAACCATCTTTTCGGTCTTTGAGAGTTGCACCCTCTCGGTGAAAACATCGCCACCATTCTTCTCGATCTTCTTGAGTATTGATTGATAGAAAGTAGCCATTGCTGCGGGTGAATACCGCGACCTACGATCGAGAAGCGGGAGCAGTTTGAATGCCTTCTCCTTGTATTGATTGCATTTCTCTATGTACTCCTCGACGAAAGGCTTCCAGCCGGGATGTTCTAGCAACCCGATTCCACTCTTCACATCATCCTCAGAGATGCCGTACTTGGCGAGATCATCGAGCGGCAGGTATATTCTGTCTCTTTCTGCATCCTCAGCGACATCTCTCAGGATGTTGGTGAGCTGCATGAAAACGCCCCACGACTCAGCATATTCTCTCGCTCGATGGTCGTCGTAGCCGTAGATTTCGATGCAGACCAGTCCAACAGTTGAGGCGACCCTGTAGCAGTAAGAGTACAGATCCTCAAAGGTCTGGTATCGGTTGCGGTGGAAGTCATCTTCCATTCCACTAATCATGTCGTCGAGGAACTGACGAGGGAGTGAGAAATTCTCCACTGTATCCTTCATCGCCATAAAGATAGGATCGGTCGAGGTCACATCATCGTAAGCGCTGGATAACTTCTTCCTATAGTAGAACAACTGCGACATCTTGTCATTGTAGGTGGATCGCTCAACGACAGGGCGACCGGGGCTCAGTGACTCAATCTGCTCACGATAATCTACAGATTCCTTCTCCTCAGAGGAACCCCCGGGAAAGATATCTTCGTAATCTCCATCGGCTATGTCGTCAGCCCTGCGGCAGAAGGCATAGTAGGCCATTATCGCCCTTCTCTCATAGTCTGGTAGATACTTGAACGAATGATAGAAATTGCCAGCCTCCCTTCTTGTTAACTCCTCGCAGTAGTCGTAAGCGGTGTCAATCATCTCTTGAGGAACCTCGGGCTCAGTCCAGATTGCAGCATCGATGTGCCTGAACGGATTAACCAATTCTCCTCTAGTTCCGATTACACCCATAAACAGGGCCCCTTCCCTGACGGCTTCGAGTGCGGTGATACTGATTACGCGAACAGCCTCCTTGGTTATGGTGACTGCAGATCGAACTCTCTCTAGGCCACTGGCAGGGACCTCGTCATAGTCATACACAGATATGCTACGCTCATCGTACTCCGAGCCCCCAAGGGCCGAACCGGATTGCTGCTGCCGTGGCATTCTGCTCGTGGCTAGCGACCAGAGCCCACCTTTGAAACTCACCCTCGGGCGCGCGAGACATGCGTCAAAGCATCAACATCAGCGCAGTGGCACGAAAATCAACTTCGCCCAGCCATTCCGGCTCTGTTTAGCAATTTTGAACTGGAACCTGGGAAGGGTACGGCCACAGCGACCTGCTTGAGAACCTCTTTAATCTCGTCCCTAGATATCTTGATTCGCTCTTCTGGATTGAGTACATTACCCAACCTTAACTTCTCAAGGGTCCTGTATGCAATTAATACGGGAAGCATGCATGCTCCGCGAAGTCTGAATTGCGAGTGTGGCAGCATCCCGATGTATTCTATAGCGGCTTCGAGATGATCTGCGGTCAAATCCAGATATCGAGAGTACAATGGTCTGAATCTCTCAATATTACCGGGTTCTAAGAGATCCGAGGCAGAGAGTTCGAATTCAGACAAGACTGGAGAGGGGATGTAACAGCGTCCCATTGCCAAATCCTCGGGTATATCGCGCAGGATGTTAATCATCTGCAACGCCTTGCCAAATCGAACAGCTAAATCGTAGATTCTAACCTTATCCTCCTCTCCAAGATCGAACAAGTGCCCCAATGAAACGCTGGTCCAGAACTCACCTACGCTACCGGCCACGCGGTAGGCGTAGTCATCTAGCTCGGAATCATCCTGCAGTGATACCATGTTCTCCGAACTCGCGTCGGAAAACCTCTCTAAATCGAGTGTCTGACCACTGATGATTATGTCTAGGCAGCGCCTGATTCGATTTTGATCCTCATCCGAGAATCTACTCAAACAGGAGACCGACGATTCCACTACCTCTAGTAACCTCGCCTCAGCGGGATTACGCTGTACTGCGGACAACTTGCTCAAATCCGGTAGCTCTTCTTCGGCCCCTTGGACGAAGTCGCCGTACTGTTTGAGCCAGCCAAGTCTGTCGGAGGTAGAGCCTCGTTCTGAGTCTGCTATAGTGTCAGAAGTTCTAGCTAGAAGGTACAGTAGCCCGACCTGAGACCGAATCTTCGATGGGAGCTTACCAAGACTGAGGTAGAAAGATCTCGAAGTACCCTCGAGTATCTTGTCCAACTCCGGGTTGAGCAACTCGGCCATACTATCTCCCGTGTCGGCTCAGCCGACACATCATCTAAGACTCTCGCAGTCCGGCTTCTACCAAGACTCGTAACAAAACCTCTCCAATCTTAGAGGGATCTCTAGCTATGTGAATACCTGCCGCCTCGAATGCAGCAAACTTCTCCTCAGCGGTACCTTTCCCTCCAGAGATGATGGCGCCTGCGTGACCCATTCTCTTGCCAGGTGGAGCAGTCGCCCCGGCCACGAAGCCGACAATCGGCTTGCTGAAGTTGTCTGCGACCCAAGCCGCTGCATCCTCCTCGGCAGTACCACCAATCTCGCCAATCATCACGACTGCCTCAGTCTCAGGGTCTTCCTCGAAAGCCGCTAGGCAGTCGATGAATCCGGTTCCACTGACAGGGTCGCCACCAATTCCGATACATGTGGTCTGACCTTCGCCTACACTCATCGTCTGAGCCACTGCCTCGTATGTGAGCGTACCAGATTTTGAGATTATACCGATTCTGCCCTTGGCGTGGATGTATCCAGGCATGATTCCGACCTTGCAACCCCCATCTTCTCCGGGGGTGATGATTCCCGGACAGTTTGGACCAATCAGCCTGATTCCGGGTATCTTTGAGATATGTCCGACGCATCGGACCATATCGAGGGTTGGGATGCCCTCAGTGATACAAACTATCAATCCCCCTCCCTTGATTTCATTGAACGCATCGGCAGCTTCGATGATTGCCGAGGCTGCGAATCTAGCTGGTACGTAAATCACGCTAACATCAGCATCAGTTTGGGAGATTGCTTCTGACATGCCATTGAACACAGGGACATCACGACCGGGTAGTTCAACCACCTGTCCTCCCTTGCCGGGGGTGACTCCACCTACCACATCGGTTCCGTACTCTATCATCCGGGTAGCGTGAAATGTGCCTTGACTTCCAGTGATGCCCTGAACTAGGACTTTGCTCGCTTCATCAATCCAGATGCTCAAACCCTCGCCCCCTCTAGTGCTGCGACAATCGCTTCAGCTCCCTCGGCTAGTGTACTCACAGTAGTGACTTCCAAGGAACTCTCCTCTAGGACAGTCCTGCCTTCGACATGATTGGTGCCAGAGAATCTGACCACAAGTGGAACCGACAAACCGACCTCTCTGGATGCATCAATAATGCTTCTAGCCACCATATCGCAGCGGATGATGCCTCCGAAGATATTCACTAGAATGCCTTCCACATTAGGATCTTCTAGAATGATACCGAATGCAGTAGTGATTGATTCCTTATTGGCCCCTCCTCCGATATCTAGGAAGTTGGCGGGCTCACCACCATACAGTTTGATGACATCCATCGATGCCATTGCAAGGCCAGCGCCGTTGACGAGGCAACCAATGTCCCCGTCGAGTTTGACATAGGATAGGCCTGACTGATTGGCTCTAACCTCGACCTCTTCCTCTTCGGACAAATCTCGCATTTCCGTTCTCCATGGATGTCTGAATGAGGCACTGTCATCGAAACTAATCTTGGAATCAAGTGCAATCATTGAATCATCCGCGGCTCTGACCAGGGGGTTGATCTCAATCATCGAGCAGTCTCTACTGACGAACATAGAAACTAGACGCTCAAGCATCTCGGTGAAGGAGTCGTGCGAGGTTCCCGAGAGTCCGAGCGATTCAGCCATCGAGCTGCTAGCTCCAGGGAGAAGTTTCCCGGATGAGTCGGCCCAAGCCTTGTGAATGGCCTCAGGCGTATTCTCTGCAACCTCCTCAATATCCACCCCTCCCTCGGTTGAAGCCATTACTAGGATAGCATCCTCCTCGCGGTCGATGAGGATGGCCAGATAGTACTCATGAGCGATCTCGCAACCAGCCTCGATATACAGGTTGTTCACTAATTTCCCATCCTGGCCGGTCTGCTTGGTCACCAGTAGGTTACCGAGGATGTTGGAGGCGTAATCGCGAACCTGTCCCTTGTCGAAAGCTATCTTTACGCCTCCTTCCATTACTAGTTCGCCACTATTGGGATCATACAGTGTACCCTTGCCACGGCCTCCGGCATGAATCTGACTCTTTACGGCGACTATCTTGCTTCCCAAGCTATCGTAGGCATCCAAAGCCTGCCTTACAGTAGTACAGTGGACACCGTCTTGGACGGCCACCCCCTCTTCTCTGAATAGCGCCTTACCTTGGTACTCGTGGATGTTCACGCCCGCCCGAGACCTAGTCTGTCTTTCAACGATACGCATCGGGATTGTGCAAGACGCAGACGCGAAGTGCTCAAACGCAGCCGCACTCACGGAAGGTCATGGATGTCATAGTACTGGCCGGTGGCTTTGGCACTAGGCTGCGACCGTGGACAGAGGGGCGCGCCAAACCACTGCTACCACTTCTCGACAAGACCCTGCTGGAGCGGGTGGTCGAGGCAGTTCCTCCAGAGATGGTCGACAGAGTAGTGGTCGCTGCTGGATATGGAATTGACGAGATGGAATCTTTCTTCGAAGGCTCGAGCATGCCCTATGAGGTCGTACTATCAATTGAGCAAGAGGCCATGGGGACAGGTGGCGCGGTGGCGTTGGCACGGCAGCATCTCAGCGGAGAGGGACCAGTTCTCGTGCTCAATGGGGACCTAATCTCAAGTGTTGATGTGGCCGCTCTGGCAGTTCATCATGCGGCAACAGGTGCCAAGGCCACACTCTCTCTTTGGGAGGTCAAGGACCCTAGTCGCTTCGGCGTATGCGATCTCGATGAGACGGGCATGATTGGTAGGTTCCAAGAGAAACCGAAGCCAGGCACAGAGTTCTCGAATCTAATCAACGCAGGCTGCTACCTAATCGAGCGCGATGTGTTGAGTAATCTTTCCAGCGACAAGCACAGCATGGAGCGAGAGGTCTTCCCCGGTCTCGCTGAAACAGGAGAGATGGCCGGCCTTGCGTTCACTGGCTACTTTGTCGATGCAGGTACTCCAGACTCGTTCATCGAGGCCGCACAGGTCTGCATAGCAAACGGTCGCCACGATACCGGACACATACAGGGAGATTGCTGGTTCGGTGACGAATCCGTTTGCTTAGGAGAGGTAAGTGGGAGTGCTATCGGCCCGGAATCGACTATCGGCGAAGGTGCATCTCTGGTGGATTGCGTGGTCCTCGAGGGTGCTAGAATAGGAGCACGAGCCAAACTCAATAGATGCCTTGTAGGCATGGGTGCCACCATCTCAGAGGATTCGGAACTCTCCGACCTTGTCTTAGGTCATGGAGATTCAGCCTAGTGCCATAACAACTCTCAAACACCAAGTTAGGTTTGACATCACAATGTCTTACGACCAATGGGAGAAGGCGAAGCGCACGAGAACCATCTCGATTAACACCAACTTCGAGGGAGAGTCACCAGATGCTTGACTCCGTAATCGAGTTGGCACACAGCGAGTTAGTGGCCTACTTTGGGATGATTCTGATACTCAGTGCCTTCTTTCTTGAGACCCGGGACATCCTGCACAGCAAGGAGCGCCCCTACCTGATACTCATGGCCCTCGGCTCCGGACTCCTTGCCGTCCGGGCGTACCTCATAGACGAGTGGGCCTTCTTCATTCTGGAGGTAGCCTGGTTCGCTGCCGCTGCGCTCGGTCTGTGGTCGCTGGGAGCCGCTCTAAGACAATAGCAATGCCCCGATAGTTTCTCCATTCCCCGGCACGGTCAAAGGGAACTCACCGCTCGCGGTATCGTGAGCAACTCTCTTGTCGTTGTCAACTTCAAGACCTACCAGACGGCTCATGGTACTGCTGCCGAGGAACTCGCAATTGCCATGTCTGGAATCGAAACCGATGCTAGACTGATTGCAGCCGTATCAGCACTCGACCTATCAGCAGTAGTGGCAGCAGCCCCTGATTTGGAAGTCTGGTGCCAGCATCTTGACCCGGTAGGATTTGGCTCCAACACTGGCTGGCTTCATCCTGAAACAGCCATCGAGAGAGGAGCATCCGGGACTCTGATCAACCACGCTGAACACAAGGTCAGCATCGAGCATGTCGCTATGCTGCTCGACCAAGTTCCAGAGGGATTCGAGGTGTGTGCATGTGCTGCAGACATTGATGAGGCCATGGCGCTGGCCGCACTAGTTCCTGATTATGTGGCAGTCGAGCCACCCGAGTTGATTGGAGGAGATGTTTCAGTCACTAACGCAGACCCCGACATCGTCAGTGGAACAGCTGCGGCAGTTCGTGAGGTCAGTGAAGAAGTGGGGATCCTGTGTGGAGCGGGAGTCAAGACTGGTGCGGATGTTGCCAAGGCGATTGAATTAGGCACTTCAGGAGTTCTTCTGGCCAGTGGGGTGACCAAGGCGAGTGACCCTAAATCAGCGCTTAGCAATCTGGTTTCAGAGCTATAGGTGCCGGAAATACCCTTATGGCACGCCGCCCTTTTCTCTTGACATGAATACTGTCAGGTATCTCGCCATGCTGATTTTCGCCATGCTGCTAACACCCGGTTGTCTATCTCTCGAAGACATCGAACCTGAGGTGATTAAGGGCTGTACCGATGAGGTCGCTTTGAACTTCGACGAGAACGCGAACTCCAACGATGGAACCTGTGAGTACGAGCCCGAAGAAACCTTCGAGGGCTGTACCTCTCCCTCTGCAGTCAACTTTGA